>ERZ839767.115-NODE-115-length-128994-cov-20.209991_pt1 | contig 128994 bp, 135 predicted proteins | sample MGYA00519879_ERZ839767 | MGnify/ENA primary metagenome ERZ839767 (study PRJEB31850, sample SAMEA3708852) | human gut metagenome | biome: human gut; feature: human-associated habitat; material: faeces | place: China | collected 2014 ...
ACAAATACAAAGATTCCAGAGAACAGTTTGAGCAGAGAACTCATAAAAGACTGATCGATATCATCGGACCGACACAGAAAACTGTGGATGCTCTGGCAAGACTGGAGATGCCGGCTGGTGTTAGCATCGATATCAAGATGAAAAACAAATAATTTCATCGAAAAGAAATATCCGGAAAAGTTAGATATAGAAGCAACACATTCTTAGGAATCAACATCCTGTATGGGTCATAGTGTTCCACTTATATCGGCTGTTTCTAGGATGAACACCCGGGTTGGTGTTCCGCTGTAGTTTAAACAGGAGGTAAAAAGAATGAAGAAAGCAATCTTAGCTACAAAAGTTGGAATGACTCAGATTTTCAACGAAGATGGAGTTTTAACTCCGGTGACTGTATTGCAGGCAGGACCTTGCGTAGTAACTCAGGTTAAAACTGTTGAGAATGATGGTTACAGTGCAGTACAGGTTGGTTTTGTTGACAAGAGAGAAAAACTGGTGAACAAACCAATGAAAGGACAGTTTGACAAAGCAGGCGTTTCTTACAAGAGATTCGTTCGCGAATTCCGTTTAGAAGATGCTGAAAGCTATGAAGTAGCTCAGGAAATCAAAGCTGACATCTTTGCAGCAGGAGAAAAAGTAGATGCTACTGCAATCTCCAAAGGTAAAGGATTCCAGGGCGCAATCAAGAGACACGGTCAGTCCAGAGGACCTATGGCTCATGGTTCCAAATACCATCGTCATGCAGGTTCCAACGGTGCTTGTTCCGATCCGAGCCGTGTATTCAAAGGTAAAAAGATGGCTGGACACATGGGTAACAAAAAAGTTACAGTACAGAATCTGGAAATTGTCAGAGTAGATGCTGAAAACAATCTGCTTCTGGTAAAAGGTGCTGTACCAGGTCCTAAAAAATCTTTAGTAACAATCAAAGCAACCGTTAAAAGCGCAAAATAATTTAACGGATGATCGGTGGACCCGATGCCGCGAGGCATGATTCTTGAAAAGGAGGAACACACAGATGTCAAACGTATCTGTTTATAATATGGAAGGCAATGAAGTTGGCACACTGGAACTGAACGACGCTGTGTTCGGTGTAGAAGTAAATGAACATCTTGTTCATATGGCAGTTGTGCGCCAGCTGGCAAATAAACGTCAGGGAACTCAGAAAGCAAAAACCCGCTCTGAAGTAAGCGGAGGCGGAAGAAAACCTTGGAGACAGAAAGGAACTGGTCATGCAAGACAGGGTTCAACAAGAGCTCCACAGTGGACAGGCGGCGGAGTTGTATTCGCACCGGTACCAAGAGATTACTCTTTCAAAATGAACAAGAAAGAAAGAAGAATTGCTCTGAAATCTGCTCTGACAACAAGAGTACAGGAAAACAAACTGGTAGTCCTGGACGAACTGAAATTAGACGCTATTAAAACAAAAGATATGCAGAATGTACTGAACAACCTGAAAGTTGAAAAAGCAATGGTTGTTACCGATAACGAAAACGTAATCGTATCTGCAAGAAACATTCCGAATGTGATCACAGCATCTGTTGGAACACTGAATGTATTCGATATCCTGAAATACAACACAGTTGTTCTGGACAAAGCAGCTGTTGCAAAAGTTGAGGAGGTATATGCATAATGGCTAACATTCAATATTATGATGTAATCCTTAAACCGGTTGTAACTGAAAAAAGTATGAACGCTATGAGCGAGAAAAAATATACTTTCCTGGTTCATCCGGAAGCAAACAAATCTATGATCAAAGAAGCTGTTGAAAAAATGTTCGAAGGAACAGAAGTAAAAACTGTAAACACAATGAACCTTGACGGTAAGAAAAAACGTCGTGGTTACACAGTTGGAAGAACAGCTAAGACAAAAAAAGCAATCGTTACTCTGACAGAGAACAGCAAAGACATCGAAATCTTCGAAGGTCTGTAAGATTGCAAAGCGGACAAAGTCAATAAGACTTGAGCGAACATCCGATCGCTCTTACTATCGCTGAATGAAAGGAGATAATTACAATGGGAATCAGAAAATACAGCCCATATACACCGTCCAGAAGAAATATGACCAGCCTGGATTTTGCTGAAATCACAAAATCCACACCAGAGAAATCTCTGGTAGTATCTCTGAAAAAGAATTCCGGACGTAACAATCAGGGTAAAATTACAGTTAGACATCGCGGAGGCGGAAGCAGAAGAAAATACAGAATCATCGACTTCAAGAGAAGAAAAGATGATATCCCTGCAACTGTAGTTGCTATCGAATACGATCCGAACAGAACAGCAAATATCGCACTGATCTGCTACGCAGACGGTGAGAAAGCATACATCCTGGCACCAGAAGGACTGAAAGTCGGCGCTAAAGTTATGAACGGAGCTAACGCAGAAGTTAGACCTGGTAACTGCATGCCGCTGTCAGAAATCCCGGTTGGTACTATGGTACACAATGTAGAACTTCATCCTGGAAAGGGCGGACAGCTGGTTCGTTCTGCTGGTAATGGAGCTCAGCTGATGGCAAAAGAAGGAAAATACGCAACCTTAAGACTGCCTTCAGGCGAAATGAGAATGGTTCCGATCAACTGCCGTGCATCTATCGGTGTTGTAGGAAACGGAGAGCACAACCTGGTAAATATCGGTAAAGCCGGAAGAAAACGTCACATGGGTATCCGCCCGACTGTACGTGGTTCCGTTATGAACCCGAATGACCATCCGCATGGTGGTGGTGAAGGAAAGACCGGTATCGGCCGTCCTGGTCCATGTACTCCATGGGGTAAACCTGCTCTGGGCCTGAAGACCAGAAAGAAAAACAAACAGTCCAATAAGTATATCGTAAGAAGAAGAGACGGTAAAACATTAGCGAAATAAGGAGGTTACGTAAATGGCTCGTTCATTGAAAAAAGGACCTTTTGCAGATCAGAGCTTACTTAAAAAAGTTGATGCTATGAATGCAGCAGGAGATAAATCAGTTATTAAAACCTGGTCACGTCGTTCCACAATCTTCCCATCTTTCGTAGGACACACAATCGCTGTCCATGATGGAAGAAAACATGTGCCGGTATATGTTACAGAAGATATGGTTGGACATAAACTGGGTGAGTTCGTTGCTACAAGAACTTACAGAGGACATGGAAAAGACGAGAAAAAATCAGGTGTTCGTAAATAAAGCGGTATAGCCCAATCTTGAAAGGAGGATTTTAGTCATGGCAAAAGGACATAGAAGCCAGATTAAAAGAGCAAGAAATGCTAATAAAGATACCAGACCATCTGCTAAGTTATCCTATGCAAGAATGTCCGTACAGAAAGCTTGTTATGTACTGGATGTAATTCGTGGAAAAGATGTGCAGACAGCACTGGGAATTCTGACATACAACCCACGTTACGCTTCAAGCGTAATCAAAAAATTACTGGAGTCTGCAATCGCAAATGCTGAGAACAACAACGGCATGAGCCTTGAAAATCTGTACGTTGCAGAGTGCTACGCAAACAAAGCACCTACAATGAAGAGAATCAGACCGAGAGCACAGGGTAGAGCATACAGAATTGAGAAAAGAACAAGTCATATCTCTATCGTGTTAGATGAAAGATAATAAGGAGGGTAATCATGGGACAGAAAGTTAACCCACACGGCCTTAGAGTCGGTGTTATCAAAGACTGGGATTCCAAATGGTATGCAGAAAAAGACTTTGCTGATAACCTGGTGGAAGACTATAACATCAGAACATTCCTGAAAAAGAAACTGTACAGCGCAGGTGTTGCTAAGATCGAAATCGAAAGAGCTTCCGAGCGTGTAAAAGTTATTATTTATACAGCTAAACCGGGTGTTGTAATCGGTAAAGGTGGTTCTGAAATTGAGAAAGTAAAAAAAGAACTGCAGAAATATACAACAAAGAAACTGATTGTTGATATTAAAGAAGTTAAGAGACCAGACAAAGATGCTCAGCTGGTAGCAGAAAACATCGCACTGCAGCTGGAAAACCGTATTTCCTTCCGTCGTGCTATGAAATCTACAATGCAGAGAACAATGAAAGCCGGAGCAAAAGGAATCAAAACATCCGTATCCGGACGTCTTGGTGGAGCAGATATGGCTCGTACAGAGTTCTACAGCGAAGGTACTATTCCGCTTCAGACACTGAGAGCAGATATTGACTATGGCTTCGCAGAAGCTGATACAACCTACGGAAAAGTTGGTGTAAAAGCTTGGGTTTATAATGGCGAAGTTCTTCCAACCAAAGGAACTAAGGAAGGGAGCGATAAATAATTATGTTAATGCCTAAGAGAGTTAAACGTCGTAAACAATTCCGTGGATCCATGAGAGGAAAAGCATTAAGAGGAAATAAAATCAACTACGGTGAGTTCGGTCTTGTAGCAATGGATCCTTGCTGGATCAAATCCAACCAGATCGAGGCAGCCCGTGTTGCCATGACTCGTTATATCAAACGTGGTGGTAAAGTTTGGATTAAAATTTTCCCGGACAAACCAGTAACAGCAAAACCAGCAGAAACACGTATGGGTTCCGGTAAAGGTGCTCTGGAATACTGGGTAGCAGTTGTTAAGCCAGGTCGTGTAATGTTCGAGATCGCAGGTGTACCTGAAGAAACAGCTCGTGAAGCATTACGTCTTGCAATGCATAAGTTACCATGTAAATGTAAAATCGTTTCTCGTGCAGACTTAGAAGGCGGTGATAACAGTGAAAATTAAAAATTATGTAGAAGATTTAAAAGCGAAATCAGCTACAGAATTACAGGAAGAATTAGTAGCTGCTAAGAAGGAACTCTTTAACCTGAGATTCCAGAATGCAACCAATCAGCTGGACAATACAAGCAGAATCAAAGAGGTTCGTAGAAATATTGCCAGAATTCAGACCGTAATCGCTGAAAAGGCGAACGTACAGTAATCTAAGAAGGAGGCACTAAATCGTGGAAAGAAATCTTAGAAAAACACGTATTGGTAAAGTAGTCAGCAACAAGATGGATAAAACAATCGTAGTTGCTATCGAAGACCATGTTAAACATCCTCTTTACAAAAAAATCGTAAAGAGAACATATAAACTGAAAGCACATGATGAGCAGAATCAGTGCAGCATCGGTGATACCGTTAAAGTTATGGAAACCAGACCGCTGTCCAAAGACAAAAGATGGAGACTGGTTGAAATCGTTGAGAAAGTAAAATAATCGTTATCAGTTAATTCGTATAGGAGGAATACCAGCATGATTCAGCAGGAAAGTAGACTTAGAGTTGCTGATAACACAGGTGCAAAAGAGATTCTGTGTATCCGTGTTATGGGCGGTTCTACTAGAAGATATGCCAATATCGGTGATGTTATCGTTGCTTCCGTCAAAGATGCAACACCAGGCGGCGTTGTTAAAAAAGGCGATGTAGTTAAGGCCGTTGTTGTACGTACTGTAAAAGGTGTTCGTCGTAAAGATGGTTCTTACATCAAATTTGATGAGAATGCAGCTGTCATCATCAAAGATGACAAAACACCAAGGGGAACTCGTATCTTTGGACCAGTAGCAAGAGAGCTTCGTGAGAAACAGTTTATGAAAATTGTATCCCTGGCTCCAGAAGTATTATAAGGAGGTAACCTGATGGCAAGTTTAAAAATTAAAAAAGGTGACACCGTTAAGGTAATCGCCGGTAAAGATAAAGATAAAGAAGGAAAAGTTCTGTCTGTAAAAGACGGTAAAGTCATCGTTGAAGGTATCAACATGATCACAAAACATGCAAAACCTTCTATGGCTAACCAGCAGGGCGGAATCATCAACAAAGAAGCTCCGATCGATGCATCTAACGTAATGCTGATCCACAACGGAAAAGCTGTTCGTGTAGGCTTCAAAGTTGAAGATGGAAAAAAAGTTCGTGTTGCAAAAGGCAGCAACGAAGTAATCGACTAATTGAGAGAGGAGGCAATTGAAAGTGAGCAGACTGAAAGATACTTACAAAAATGAGATCGTAGATGCTATGACCAAGAAATTTGGTTATAAAAATATCATGGAAGTGCCAAAACTCGATAAGATCGTAATCAACATGGGTGTTGGCGAAGCCAAAGAAAATGCTAAAATTCTGGAAGCAGCTGTAAAAGATCTGGAAACAATTTCCGGACAGAAAGCAGTTCTGACAAGAGCAAAAAATTCCGTAGCTAACTTCAAAATCCGTGAAGGTATGCCAATCGGTTGTAAAGTTACCCTGAGAGGGGAAAAAATGTATGAGTTCGCTGATCGTCTGATCAACCTGGCTCTGCCTCGTGTACGTGACTTCCGTGGAGTTAATCCAAACGCATTTGACGGAAGAGGAAACTATGCACTGGGTATTAAAGAACAGCTGATTTTCCCGGAAATCGAGTATGATAAAGTTGATAAAGTAAGAGGTATGGACATCATCTTCGTTACAACAGCTAAGACTGATGAAGAAGCTCGTGAATTATTGACATTATTCAACATGCCGTTTTCAAAGTAAGAATAGGAGGGAAAATTCATGGCTAAGACAGCAATGAAAATCAAACAGCAGCGTAAACAGAAATTCTCCACAAGAGAATACAATCGTTGCAGAATCTGTGGTCGTCCACATGCTTACTTAAGAAAATACGGAATCTGCAGAATTTGCTTCCGTGAATTAGCATACAAAGGACAGATCCCGGGTGTTAAGAAAGCAAGCTGGTAAGAGTTGAAAGCGGATCGAAAGATCCGATGAAAGCCCACATCACTTGGCAAGGCCGAAAGGCTGCGCTAAAGTGAGAGGGTATTACACATACAAACAAGAACATGAAAAGTCTAAATAATTAGGAGGAAACTATCATGACAATGAGCGATCCGATTGCAGATATGCTTACAAGAATCCGTAACGCTAACACAGCAAAACATGCTACTGTAGACGTTCCGGCATCCAAAATCAAAGTTGCTATCGCAGACATTCTGGTTAAAGAAGGTTACGTGGCAAAATATGAAATCGTAGAAGATGGAAACTTCAAAAACATCCGTATTACTCTGAAATACGGTGCTGACAAAAACGAAAAGATCATCACTGGTCTGAAGAGAATTTCCAAACCAGGTCTTCGTATTTACGCTGGTAAAAACGAACTGCCAAGAGTACTGGGCGGACTGGGAATCGCAATTCTGTCTACAAACCAGGGTGTTATTACTGATAAAGAAGCCAGAAAGCTGCAGGTTGGCGGTGAAGTTCTGGCATTCGTTTGGTAAGATCGATCACTTCGCGCAAGCAAAGGATATAGAAACTGAAAACAGAGGGGACTGAGCGTCCTCTCCGAAAATCTAAGTTAATAGGAGGAAAATGGTATGTCACGTATTGGAAGACTGCCTGTAGTTGTTCCGGCTGGTGTAACAGTTGAAGTTAAAGAGAACAATTACGTTGTTGTAAAAGGTTCTAAAGGAACTCTGGAAAGAAATCTGCCTGTAGAAATGGACATCAAAGTAGAAGATGGACATGTGGTAGTAACAAGACCAAACGACTTAAAGAAAATGAAAGCTCTGCACGGTCTGACCAGAACTCTGATCCACAACATGGTTGTTGGTGTCAGCGAAGGATATGAAAAAGTTCTGGAAGTAAACGGTGTAGGTTACAGAGCTCAGAAACAGGGTAAGAAATTAGTTCTTTCCTTAGGATATTCTCACCCAGTTGAAATGGAAGATCCGGAAGGATTGGAGACAACTGTAGATGGCAACAAGATTACTGTAAAAGGTATCAGCAAAGAAAAAGTTGGCCAGTACGCAGCTGAAATCAGAGAAAAGAGAAGACCGGAACCTTACAAAGGTAAAGGTATCAAATATGCTGATGAAGTTATCAGACGTAAAGTTGGTAAAACTGGTAAGAAATAAATAAGGAGAGTGCAAAAATGATTAATAAAGTATCAAGAGCGAGTGTTCGTACTAAAAAGCATAGAAGAATGCGTCATCATATCGTTGGTACAGCTCAGAGACCTCGTCTGGCTGTATTCAGAAGTAATAACCATATGTATGCACAGATCATTGATGATACCGTTGGAAAAACATTAGTATCCGCTTCTACTCTTCAGAAAGACGTAAAAGCAGAACTGGAACAGACCAACACAGTAGCAGCAGCAGCTTACCTGGGAACTGTTATCGGTAAGAAAGCAGTTGAGGCAGGAATCGAAGAAGTTGTATTTGACAGAGGCGGTTTCGTATACCATGGTAAAGTAAAAGCATTAGCAGATGCAGCTAGAGAAGCTGGCCTGAAATTCTAGGAAAGAGAGGAGCGAAATACATGAGACATACAATCATTGATGCTAGTCAGTTAGAATTAGAAGAAAAAGTAGTCTCAATCAAACGTGTAACAAAAGTTGTTAAAGGTGGACGTACCATGCGTTTTACAGCTTTAGTAGTTGTTGGAGACGGCAACGGACATGTTGGTGCAGGACTTGGAAAAGCAGCTGAAATTCCGGAAGCTATCCGCAAAGGAAAAGAAGATGCTATCAAAAAATTAGTAACCGTAGCAAGAGATGAAAACAACAGTATCACACATGATTATGTTGGTAAATTCGGCAGCGCTGAACTTCTGATGAAGAGAGCCCCGGAAGGTACTGGTGTAATCGCTGGTGGTCCGGCTCGTGCGGTTATCGAGTTAGCAGGTATCAAAAACATCCGTACAAAATGTATGGGTTCCAGAAATAAACAGAACGTTGTACTTGCTACCATCGCAGGTTTAAGTCAGTTAAAGACTCCGGAAGAAGTAGCTAGACTTCGCGGTAAATCCGTAGAAGAGATCTTTGCTTAAGGAGGACTGGAAAATGTTAAAAATTACTTTAGTAAAATCTACAATCGGTGCAGTTCCAAAACACAAAAAAACAATTGAAGCTCTGGGACTGTCCAAAATGCACAAAACTGTTGAACTGCCGGATAATGCAGCAACAAGAGGTATGATCAAACAGGTTCAGCATTTAGTAAAAGTTGAAGAAGCGTAATTAGAATAGAAGGAGGTGCCACAATGGATTTATCTAATTTAAGACCTGCAGAAGGTTCCAGACAGAGTGATGACTTCCGTAGAGGCCGTGGACACGGTTCAGGAAATGGTAAAACAGCTGGTAAAGGACATAAAGGACAGAAAGCTCGTTCCGGAGCTCCAAGACCAGGTTTCGAAGGTGGTCAGATGCCTTTATACAGAAGACTTCCTAAGAGAGGTTTCAAGAACAGAAATACCAAAGAAATCGTTGGTATCAATGTAGAAGCTCTGAACAGATTTGAAGATGGAGCAGAAGTTACTATCGCAGCTCTGGTTGAGAGTGGTCTGGTTTCCAATCCGAAGGATGGTGTTAAGATTCTTGGTAACGGAGAACTGACAAAGAAACTGACTGTAAAAGTTACTGCAGTAAGCGAAGGCGCAAAAGCAAAAATTGAAGCAGCAGGTGGAACAGTAGCATAAGAGGTGAGCTTATATGTTAAAGACTCTTCAGAATGCATTTAAAGTGAAAGATGTCAGACATAGAATCTTTTATGTGTTAATGATGCTGGTAGTCATCCGAATTGGCTCCCAGCTCCCTGTTCCGGGAGTCGATGGAAGTTATTTCAAAACCTGGTTTGAAAGTCAGACGGGCGATGCATTTAACTTCCTCGACGCATTTACAGGCGGTTCATTTTCGCAGATGTCTATCTTTGCACTTAGCATTACACCTTACATCACATCATCCATTATTATCCAGCTTCTTACAATCGCGATTCCAAAACTGGAAGAAATGCAGAGAGACGGAGAAGATGGCAGAAAGAAACTTGGTGCAATTACCCGTTATGTAACCATAGGATTATCCCTGTTTGAATCTATTGCCATGGCAATCGGATTCGGTAATAAAGGATTGATTCCGGACAATAGTTTTGTTAAAATGGTTGTAGTAGTTGTTGCATTAACAGCAGGTTCGGCGTTCTTAATGTGGGTTGGTGAACAGATCAATGAAAAAGGTGTTGGAAATGGTATTTCCATCGTACTTTTGATCAATATCGTATCTCGTATCCCGAGTGATATGACGACACTGTACGAAAGCTTCATGAAAGGAAAAATTATTGCAAAAGCACTCCTCTCCGGCGTTATTATAGCGGCGATTATTGTTGGGGTTGTAATTCTGGTAATTATCCTGAACGGAGCTGAGAGAAGAATTCCTGTTCAGTATTCCAAAAAGATGCAGGGCAGAAAAATGATGGGCGGACAGTCCAGCCATATTCCTTTAAAAGTAAATACGGCCGGCGTAATCCCGGTAATCTTTGCATCATCTATTATGTCTTTCCCAAGTGTGATTGCTTCTTTCCTGGGCAAAACCGGTGGAACAGGTATCGGTGGCAAGATTCTGGCAGGTATGAACAGCAATAACTGGTTTGACCTGGAACATCCATGGTATTCGATTGGCCTGGTGGCTTATATCGTTATGGTAATCTTTTTCGCTTACTTCTATACATCAATTACTTTCAATCCATTGGAAGTAGCTGATAACATGAAAAAGCAGGGTGGTTTTATCCCGGGTATCCGTCCAGGAAAACCAACCGTAGATTATCTGACAAAGATGTTGAATTATATCATCTTTATTGGTGCAGCAGGGCTTACCATTGTAGCGGTTATCCCGTTCTTCTTTAATGGTGTATTCGGTGCGAATGTGTCCTTCGGCGGAACTTCTATCATTATTATTGTAGGAGTTATCCTTGAGACACTGAAGCAGATTGAATCCATGATGCTGGTAAGAAACTACAAAGGTTTTTTAGATAACTAAAAGGTTGTGGCGTTTTACGCCACAGCCTTAAAGTGCTATTATAGTAATTATTTAATTACGAAAAAAGAAGGAGAGGGTACAAAGATGAAAGTAATTATGTTGGGTGCACCTGGTGCCGGTAAAGGCACACAGGCAAAAAAAATTGCGGAAAAATATGAGATTCCGCACATCTCCACAGGAGATATTTTCCGGGCGAATATCAAAAACGGTACAGAACTTGGAAATAAAGCAAAAAGTTATATGGATCAGGGACATCTGGTTCCTGATGAGCTGACCTGTGATCTGGTCGTTGATCGAATCAATCAGGCAGACTGTAAAAACGGTTATGTATTGGATGGTTTTCCAAGAACCATTCCGCAGGCGGAGGCTTTAAAAGCTGCGCTGGAGAAAATGGGTGAAACTATTGATTATGCAATCAACGTTGAAGTTCCGGATGAGAACATCGTAAACCGAATGGGTGGACGCCGTGCCTGCCCTGGATGCGGATGCACTTACCACATCAAACACAATCCTCCGAAAGTGGAAGATATCTGTGATGTATGTGGTGCAAAACTGGTGCTGCGTGACGATGACAAACCCGAGACTGTTACGAAACGTCTGAGTGTATATCATGAACAAACCAAGCCTTTGATCGACTTCTACAAAAAAGAAGGCGTATTAAGAGAAGTCGACGGAACACAGGATCTGAATGATGTGTTCCAGGCTATCACTGAAATCTTAGGAGCGTAAAACATGTCAGTATCAATAAAGACTGCCAGGGAAATTGAATTAATGAGGGAATCCTGCCATTTGCTTGAGAAAGTTCATGACGAACTTGCAAAAGCAATCAGACCGGGGATTTCAACCTGGGAAATCGATCATTTGGGTGAAGAAATGATCCGAAGTTTCGGATGCACCCCGAATTTCCTTCATTATAATGGATATCCTGCATCCATCTGTGTATCTGTAAATGATGAGGTTGTACATGGAATCCCGAGTAAGAAGAGAATTCTGCGAGAAGGAGACATTGTCAGCCTGGATGCCGGACTCATCTACAAAGGTTATCATTCGGATGCTGCCCGTACCCATGCAGTTGGGGAGATCAGCCCTGAAGCTCAGAAACTGATTGATGTAACCCGTCAGAGTTTCTTTGAAGGAATCAAAATGGCAAAAGCAGGAAATCATCTGTATGATATTTCCGCTGCGATCGGCAATTATGCAGAAAGTTTTGGGTACGGTGTGGTCAGAGATCTGGTTGGTCATGGAATCGGAACCAGCCTTCATGAAGATCCGCAGATCCCGAACTTTGCACAGAAGCGGAGAGGAATCCGTCTGGTGCCTGGTATGACACTTGCTATTGAACCTATGATCACCATGGGCAGACCGGAAGTCTGCTGGCTGGATGATGACTGGACGGTTGTGACAGAAGATGAATCACTGGCCGCTCACTATGAGAATACGATTCTCATCACTGAGGGCGAACCTGAAATCCTGACCTTTACGAAATAGAGGTGCCCGGATGGAAGGATATGGTGTTGGCATGATGGCCAGATCCCTTGCCGGTCATGATAAGGGAAAGGTCTATATGGTTCTGGATGTGAAAGAGCCTTTTGTGTATCTGGTGGACGGGAAGATCCGTACACTGGATCATCCGAAAAAGAAAAGGATCAAACATGTTCAGGTGGATCGGCATATTCCGGAATGGATCCAGAATGTGATCCGGGAAGGAAGAGATCTTCAGGATTCGGATGTCATCCGTGGAAGAAGAGAATACGGCGAAAAGTAAAACAGGAGGGAATGCAATGTCTAAGGCAGATGTTATTGAAGTAGAAGGCACTGTCCTTGAAAAATTGCCAAATGCAATGTTCAAGGTTGAGCTGGAAAATAAACATGTGGTATTGGCACATATCAGTGGTAAGCTGAGAATGAATTTTATTCGTATCTTACCGGGAGATAAGGTTACTATGGAACTTTCTCCGTATGATTTGTCTAAGGGTAGAATTATCTGGAGAGATAAATAAAGAATAGTTATCCCGAAGGGTACGCACCAGCCGGATACTTTCCTCCGTCAGCAACGTGGGCAGGGTAACTTTGAGCTAGCCACCAACTACGACTAAGACTCTCGCGAGAGCGCTCGAGCCTAAGTCTGCGTAGGTGTCGGATCTCAAAGCTTACCCTAGGCGCCCACAAAGTGTTGCTGACGGAGGAAAGTATCCGGCTGGTGCTGGTTTGAGATAAATGTGAAGAGGAGAAGAAGAAAGTACTTCGGACGGGGGGGATCCGGCTGGTACCGGTTTTGGGATAGAGGGAGGAAAGAAAAAGTAAATATGGAAGTGACGGGAATGCACGAGAAAAGATCTTTGTATGCAGAAGCGTTGAAAGACTGAAAAATCAGGAAAAAAATTGAAAAAATGGCTTGCATTTTTTTAGAGACGATGCTATACTGTAAGACGAACTTTTGTGAATGCGTTCTTTTTTTGTGCGCAAAAAACAGGGTTCTTCCACCATGAGCAGGCGCAAGAATGCGTCTTAGCTAAGAAGGAGAAAGGAGGATTCACATGAAAGTAAGATCATCTGTTAAACCGATCTGCGAGAAATGCAAGATCATCAAAAGAAAAGGTAGTATCAGAGTAATCTGCGAGAATCCAAAACACAAACAGAGACAGGGCTAATCCGTCAATTAGATCTGACTGTTTGGAAGCGAGAGCTTCAAAATTAAGTGCGGCTGCAGTAGGACACATCTGGATGTGTTGTACTGTTTAGATATTATAATGAGAGTACTCCGGAGTGGTGTACCGGAGAGCCTCCGGCGGATGAACGCCGTAGAGAGCGTTGCATCCCTTATAATATTGCTTAATACCGGCTAAGCCGGAAAGGTCATGGAGACATGGCTGGATGCTTCACATACCGGCATCCCAATTAGGAAAATATTAATATGACCGGATAGGACACACATTTCAGACATATGGTGACATATGGGCTGCCCCGACTGGTCAAGTAGAAGATGGAGGAAAATTACATGGCACGTATTGCTGGTGTAGACTTACCAAGAGAAAAACGTATTGAAATCGGATTAACTTATATCTACGGAATCGGTAGAACAAGCGCTACCCGTATTCTGGAAGCAGCTAATGTAGATCCGAACACCCGTGTTAGAGATATCACGGACGAAGAAGTAAAAAGAATCAGTGCTGTAATCGATGAGACTCAGACTGTAGAAGGTGATCTGAGAAGAGAGATCGCTATGAACATCAAACGTCTGCAGGAGATCGGATGCTACAGAGGTATCCGTCACAGAAAGAGCCTGCCTGTTCGTGGTCAGAAAACAAAGACCAACGCAAGAACAAGAAAAGGTCCTAAGAGAACTGTAGCAAACAAGAAGAAATAATTCGTGGCAACCAGTAACATAGAATAGAAGAAAGTGTAGGTTAGTTTTTAAAATGGCTAAAGTGACAAAGAAAACGACAAAACGTCGTGTAAAGAAAAACGTTGAACGCGGACAGGCACATATCCAGTCATCTTTCAATAACACAATCGTTACTCTGACAGATGCTGAAGGAAATGCTTTATCATGGGCAAGTGCCGGTGGTCTGGGATTTAGAGGTTCAAGAAAATCTACTCCTTATGCAGCTCAGGTAGCAGCAGAAACAGCTACTAAAGCAGCGTTAATTCATGGTCTGAAAACTGTTGATGTATTCGTAAAAGGACCGGGATCAGGAAGAGAAGCAGCAATCCGTGCTCTTTCCGCATGCGGACTTGATGTAGTAAGTATCAAAGACGTAACTCCGGTACCACACAATGGTTGCCGTCCACCAAAACGTAGAAGAGTCTAATTAGGAGGTCAGTAGATTATGGCAGTAAATAGAGTACCAGTTCTGAAAAGATGTAGATCCCTGGGTCTGGATCCTATCTATTTAGGAATTGACAAAAAATCCACAAGACAGTTAAAAAGAGCAAACCGTAAAGTGTCTGAGTACGGTCTGCAGCTGAGAGAAAAACAGAAAGCAAAATTCATCTATGGTGTTCTGGAAAAACCTTTCCGTAACTACTACAAGAAAGCTGACCAGATGCCTGGTATGACAGGTAGCAACCTGATGGCTATGCTGGAAATGAGACTGGACAACGTAATCTTCCGTCTGGGATTCGCAAGAACCAGAAGAGAAGCTCGTCAGATCGTTGACCACAAACATGTACTGGTAAACGGCAAACAGGTAAACATTCCGTCTTACCTGGTAAAAGCCGGAGATCAGATTGAGATCAAAGAAGCTAAAAAATCTTCTCAGAGATATAAAGACATTCTGGAAGTGACCGGTGGAAGACTGGTTCCGGAATGGCTGGATGTTGATCAGGAAGCATTAAAAGGAACTGTTAAAGAAGTTCCTGCAAGAGATGCAATTGACGTACCTGTAAACGAAATGCTTATCGTCGAGTTGTATTCTAAATAATTGTGAGTTGTGGCTCACCGTTTATGTGTGGGCCATTTCCCATATGTTACCCTCAGTGAAAATAATTATCCCAATAAGGAGGGCCTGGTATGTTTGATTTTAACAAACCAAAAATTGAGATTACAGAAATTTCCGATGATAAAAAATATGGCCGCTTTGTAGTAGAACCGTTGGAGCGTGGCTATGGTATTACTCTGGGTAACTCCCTGAGAAGAATCATGTTGTCCTCTCTGCCGGGTGCTGCAGTCAGCCAGGTAAAAATCGAAGGCGTTCTGCATGAGTTCAGTTCCATCCCGGGTGTAAAAGAGGATGTAACCGAAATCATCATGAACCTGAAGAGCCTTGCGATCAAGAACACAAGCGAAAGCAATGATCCGAAGATCGCATACATCGAGTTCGAAGGCGAAGGCGTGGTAAGAGCATCTGATATCCAGGTTGACCAGGATATCGAGATCATGAATCCAAACCAGGTAATCGCTACCTTAAACGGCGGACCAGACAGTAAGCTGTATATGGAACTGACCATTACAAAAGGTCGTGGTTACGTCAGTGCAGATAAAGGAAAAACAGATGATATGCCGATCGGCGTATTAGCTGTAGATGCAATCTATACACCGGTAGAGCGTGTAAACCTGACAGTTCAGAACACTCGTGTCGGTCAGATCACCGACTACGATAAACTGACACTGGATGTTTATACAAAGGGAACTCTGGATCCGGATGAAGCAGTCAGCCTGGCTGCGAAAGTATTGAGCGAGCATCTGAAACTGTTCATTGACCTCTCCGAAAATGCAAAGACTGCAGAAGTCATGATTGAAAAAGAGGACAATGAAAAAGAGAAAGTTCTGGAAATGAACATCGACGAGCTGGAGCTGTCCGTTCGTTCCTACAACTGTCTGAAGAGAGCCGGTATCAATACCGTTGAAGAACTTTGTAACAGAACTTCTGAAGATATGATGAAAGTCCGTAACCTGGGACGTAAATCTCTGGAAGAAGTACTTGCAAAATTAAAAGAACTGGGATTGCAGTTAAATCCTGGTGAAGAATAAGAAGCAGCTTGTTTGCTGCAACTGCCGGTAACTGGCCGGTAGGGTAAAGGAATATTTGTAGAAGATAAAGCAGTCTGTCAGTAAGACCAAAGAAGCATGACCGGCTGTTCCACAAATGGAGGAAAATAAAATGGCAGGATATAGAAAACTGAGCAGAACATCTGCACAGAGAAAAGCGTTAATCAGAAACCAGGTAACAAATCTGTTATATCATGGTAAAATCGTTACTACAGAAGCAAAAGCAAAAGAAATCCGCAAAGTTGCTGAAGGCCTGATCGCTCTGGCTGTAAAAGAAAAAGACAACTTTGAAACAGTAACTGTTACAGCTAAAGTTGCTCGTAAAGATGCTGATGGCAAAAGAGTAAAAGAAGTTGTAGACGGAAAGAAAGTAACTGTTTACGATGAAGTACAGAAAGAAATCAAGAAAGACGCTCCTTCCAGACTGCATGCAAGACGTCAGATGATGAAAGTATTTTATCCGGTAAAAGCTGTTCCGACAGAAGCTGCTGGAAGAAAGAAAAACACAAAAGACGTTGACATGGCAGACAAAATGTTCAACGAAATCGCACCAAAATATGCTGACCGTAACGGTGGTTACACAAGAATCATCAAAATCGGACCGCGTAAAGGTGACGCAGCTATGGAAGTAGTTCTGGAGCTGGTATAATTTCAGAGTGTTCAAACGATAATTAACAGGACACCGATCTGTGGAAACATAGATCGGTGTCTTTTTTGCTGCGTTGCATAGACTGTTTACTCTCTGTCCAGTATTTTTTGCATCTTTTTACATATAAAAATCAACAAATTACCATATAAAATTATCAGGATAGCAGGTATGATAGAGACATCAAAGATTCTGAAAATGCATCCCGGACAGCTGAGATTTCACAAAAATACATCATATCAGCGAAGGAAGGGATGAATGACAGAAGAGATAACGGATTATAAGAAAGGATGGATAACAAAATGAACAAACCAATCGCACTGACCCCTCCGATGGGCTGGAATTCCTGGAATACCTTTACCTGGGATATCAATGAAAAAATGATCTGTGAGATGGCAGATCGCATGGTAGAAGACGGATATCTGGAGGCCGGATACGAATATCTGGTCATCGATGACTGCTGGAGCCTGAAACAGCGTGACGCGGACGGTAATCTCGTTCCGGATCCGGAAAAATTCCCGCATGGAATGAAGTGGGTCAGTGATTATGTACATGGAAAAGGACTCAAATTCGGCATGTATTCCTGTGCAGGAACCCATACCTGCGCCGGTTATCCGGGCAGTTTTGAACATGAATTCCAGGATGCGAAGAAATTTGCAGAGTGGGGTGTGGATTATCTGAAATACGACTACTGCTTCAAGCCACGGCAGATTCCGGGTGAAATCCTGTATAAACGCATGAGCCTTGCTTTAAAGAACTGTGGCAGAGAAATCCTGTTTGCTGCATGTAACTGGGGAACTGACGGAGTCTACGACTGGATCCGGTCTTCCGGAGCGCATACCTATCGTTCTACCGGGGATATTCAGGATAACTGGGAATCCATTACAAATCTGGCAATCTCTCAGATGGGAAAAGAGCCCTATACCGGCAATTTCTGCCACAACGATATGGACATGCTGGTTGTAGGAATGCACGGTGCCAGCAATGACGGATTTATCGGAAGTAAGATCGGTGGCTGTACCGATCAGGAATATCTGACACATTTTGCCCTGTGGGCGATCATGGGATCCCCGCTGATCATGGGCTGTGATCTGCGAAAAGCATCCGAAGAGACAAAGAAAACCCTGTTAAACAGAGATCTGATTGCTATCAATCAGGACCTGGAAGCACGCGGGGCTTATGTGATCAAACCACTTCCGGATGTTTATAACGAGAATGAAGCATTTATTCTGGTAAAACCTCTGGCAGATGGAGATCTTGCGATCGGTATCTTTAATTTCAGTGATACACAGAGGGAACTGTCTCTGGAATTCTGGGATATGGGTATTCCATATGCTGCCGGAGTATCCCTGTCTCTGCACGACTGCATCACAGGGGAAGAACTGGGCGAATTTACCGAGCGATTTGCACCGGTTGTACCATCCCATGGCTGTGTGGTTGTGCGCGCGCACATTGTAGAAAAGTAGAAGAACAGTGCTGAATAATTAGGAAAATAAAGAGAAAGTTGTGGAAAAGTAAATGGATTGCAGAAAATGCGGTGCACATCTCACCACAGATGAAAAAGCCATCTATATGAAACTGGTATCGCGAAATGCTTCGAGTTTTCTGTGCATGGACTGTCTGGCGGAAGCGTTACACTGCGAACGAAAAGCGATTGAAGAGCGCATCCGATATTATCGGGAATCTGGCAATTGTGTGCTGTTTCGATAAACAAAGCCCCTCTTTACCGTGAAAAGTATAATTCCGGTGAAGAGGGCTTTTGTGTTTTCGCGAGCAACGAGCCAAAATTCATGCTTGCATGAGACCTTTGCGACTGACATGATATCAAGTAGAATTCGTGAAGTGTATTTTATCTCGTTTATGCAGGTAAGAAGCAAAGTTTTACTATGGGGCAGTCCGATATTGTGTTTGTTGACAGTAATTCAACAACTGTTTTATAATGCAGACAGAAAAGATCGGAAAAAGGAGACGGCATGGAACGGACAAAGATAGAGCAGTTATTTGAAAATTATTCTTTCTGGAGACATCTTTCGGAGGAGGAAAAGAAGATGCTTCGGAAACAGATTCGATGGTGTACCTACGAAGAAGGGCAGATGGTCACGGACACAGGAAGAGACTGTCTGGGGATTTTTCTGGTATGTGATGGTATCCTGCGTGCCAATCTGGTATCGGAAGCCGGAAAAGAAGCTACTGTATGCCGGATACATCCGGGAGAACTCTGTGTGATTTCGGCGTCCTGCCTGCTTCCGGCCCTTCCTTTTGATATTCAGATCGATGCTGAGACGGCCAGTGAAGTATATCTGCTTCCGACGGGTATCCTGCGACAGATCATGGAAAAGAATATCTATCTGGAGAACTTTATCTATAAAAAGATCAATGAGAGTTTTTCTGATATTATCGCCGCGATACAGAAAATTCTGTTTGCCAGTCTGGAGCAGCGTCTGGTCGGATTTCTTCTGGATGAGGCGGCCGGAGAAAAAGACGGAAAGATTTATATGACGCAGGAGCAGATTGCAAGAGCTATTGGAAGTGCCAGAGAAGCAGTTAGCAGAACACTGAAAGGTCTGGTAAAAGGTGGCTGTGTGGAGTTGTTCCGCGGTGGTGTCCGTGTGGTCGATCGGAAAGAATTATATAAAAAAATATAAGAAGAAAATATGCGCGATTTTTTGCAAAAAAGTGATCGAGCAACAGGGAAGAGAGATTGTGTCAGAACAGAGAAAAGAAGAGGTCAATCTGGTGTGCTATCATGTGTATGAACCGGGCGATCAGATTCTTCTGGAGGCTGTAACAGCAGAAAATCCACCGGTATCGGACGACATTCCGCTTACCGGGGGATTTTTCTGTAGTGATCTGTTTATTTCTCCAGCAGTTTCAGAATATTTTCCTTACTGTCCACGCCGACGCTGGTAGCTGTCAGCTCGCCGTTTTTAAATACCAGAAGGGTAGGAATGCTCATCACGCGGTACTTTCTTGCCAGATCCGGGTTTTCGTCTACGTTGACTTTGCCTACTTTGATTTTGCCTTCATTTTCCGAAGCAATCTCTTCGATCACGGGGGCAAGCATACGGCACGGCATGCACCAGGTAGCCCAGAAATCAACCAGCACCGGCACATCGGAGCCGAGCACTTCTGCTTCAAAATTGTCTGTTGTAAATGTATATTCCATAGTACTATGACCTCCTGTGTTTTTTATGATAATAGGATACCACATCTGCCGGGAAAGATTCTGTGATTAAGTCACAAACACAAATCTGAAGAAAATATGACGGTATTTTCGTGAATTTTCTGTAAAATTTTAGAAATCAAACTGATTACAAAAGACAAAAGGCGTGGTATAATGAGCCCAAACGGGCAGACAGGGAAATGTCTGTGAAAAAGAGGGTTTATCGTGGGAAAACTGTAAGAAAGAATGAAGAGATGAGGTGTACTATGAAAGGAAGAATGCTGTTTATCTTCAATCCGCGATCCGGAAAAGGGCAGATCCGCAACAAACTGATGGACATCATCGATGTTTTTGTCAAGGGCGGCTATGAAGTAGTGGTGCATCCGACCCAGGGGGTGAAGGATGCGGAAAAAATGGCAAAGAGCATGGCTGAAGAGGTCGATCTGATTGTGTGCAGCGGCGGAGACGGAACTCTTGATGAAGTGGTTACCGGTCTGATGGAAATCGGTGCGAATGTACCACTCGGTTATATTCCGGCGGGAAGTACAAACGATTTTGCAAGTAGCCTCGAGATCCCGCGGGATATGGTGAAAGCAGCGCAGGATATCGTGGACGGCCATCTGTTTTCCGTGGATGTGGGAAGCTTTAATGAAGATAATTTTATCTATGTGGCAGCTTTCGGCATGTTTACTGATGTTTCGTATGAAACAAGCCAGGATCTGAAAAATATTCTGGGACATCTTGCCTATGTGATGGAAGGCGCAAAGAGAATCTTTGATGTAAAGACCTACCATCTGTGTGTGGAAGCCAACGGAGAAGTCCATGAGGGCGATTATATCTATGGAATGATCACAAATTCCCATTCCATAGGAGGTTTTCGTAATCTGGTGGGAAACGATGTGGAGATGGATGACGGTCTGTTTGAAGTTACCCTGATCAAAAAACCGAAGAATCCTCTGGAATTAAATGAGATCATCGCCGCGCTGATCAATGCGTACGATGACACCGATATGATCGATGCATTCAAAGCGGACAGCCTGTATATCCACGGAGATGAAGCGATTTCCTGGACGCTGGACGGTGAATTCGGCGGCGAGCATAAAGAGGTTAGAATAAAAAACAGAAAGCAGGCGCTTGATATTCTCATCAACTCTTGAATTTCAGAAGTTGATGGGTTATAATATACAAGAAATAAAAACGTGAACGTAGGAGGTTTGATTATGTTAGTATCAGCTACAGAAATGTTAAAAAAAGCAAAAGCAGGTCACTATGCAGTAGGACAGTTCAACATCAACAACCTTGAGTGGACAAAAGCTATTCTGCAGACTGCACAGGAATGCAACTCCCCGGTAATCCTTGGTGTATCCGAAGGTGCCGGAAAATATATGACAGGTTACAAAACTGTTGTAGGAATGGTTAATGGAATGCTGGAAGAGCTGAACATCACTGTTCCGGTTGCTCTGCATCTGGATCACGGCAGCTATGAAGGATGCCTGAAATGCGTAGAAGCAGGTTTCTCTTCTATCATGTTCGACGGTTCTCATTACCCAATCGAAGAGAACGTTGCAAAAACAACTGAACTGGTTAAAATCGTAAAAGAACACGGAATGTCTCTGGAAGCAGAAGTTGGTTCCATCGGTGGTGAAGAAGACGGCGTTATCGGTGCCGGCGAGTGTGCAGATCCGAAGGAATGCAAAATGATCGCAGATCTGGGTGTTGATTTCCTGGCAGCAGGTATCGGTAACATCCACGGAAAATATCCGGCAAACTGGAAAGGTCTGAGCTTCGAAACTCTGGCAGCAGTTCAGGAACTGACAGGAGAACTGCCTCTGGTACTGCACGGTGGTACAGGTATCCCGGCTGATCAGATCAAAAAAGCAATCGACCTGGGCGTATCCAAAATCAATGTAAATACAGAGTGCCAGCTGGCATTTGCTGATGCTACACGTAAATACATCGAAGCTGGAAAAGACCTGGAAGGTAAAGGCTTTGACCCAAGAAAACTTCTGGCTCCGGGAGCAGAAGCAATCAAAGCTACTGTAAAAGAAAAAATGGAACTGTTCGGTTCTGTAAACAAAGCTTGAGAAATCTAATCAAAATTGGTTGGTCAGACCAGCTTTGATATACATGGCAACAAGTAGGCAGTCTGCTTATCAAAAAAGTGGACTGCCTTTTTTGAAGCTAGAGCGTGTCTGAAAAATCATTTTCGCAATCTGCAAGCCCCACTTTGCGGTATATTTTACCCTCATTCGGTTGCCGTAGCCCGCTACGCCGCCCTCATTCGGATAAAATCTCCCACAAACTGGGACTCGCAGCTCACGAAAAGCCTTTTTCAGACACGCTCTGGCAGTCGATAGGCCATGGCGGAGAACATGGCAGCGGAAAACATGGAGATGGAAATCGGGGTAAGACGGAAAGGATAGGAAAAATGAGTGAGTATGTAAACGTGGTTGAGATTTTCGGAGAAAATGTATTTAACGATGCGGTCATGCAGGCCCGCCTGCCTAAAAAAGTGTACAAAGAACTGAAACAGACGATGGAAGAGGGAAAAGAACTGACGTTGGAGATTGCTGATGTGGTCGCTCATGAGATGAAAGAATGGGCGATTGAAAAAGGCGCTACCCATTACAGTCACTGGTTCCAGCCTCTGACGGGTGTAACTGCAGAAAAGCACGATGCATTTATCACAGCACCGAAAGCAGACGGAAAGGTACTGATGAGCTTTTCAGGAAAAGAGCTGATCAAGGGTGAACCGGATGCATCTTCTTTCCCGTCCGGTGGTCTGCGTGCGACTTTTGAGGCAAGAGGATATACAGCATGGGATTGTACTTCACCGGCGTTTGTGCGCCAGGATGCTGCAGGTGCAACCCTCTGCATCCCAACAGCATTCTGTTCATATACAGGAGAAGCACTGGATCAGAAAACTCCACTGCTTCGCTCCATGGAGGCCATCAACAAAGAAGCCCTTCGTCTGATCCGATTGTTTGGCAATACTACTTCCAAAAAAGTGACTCCATCTGTTGGTGCGGAACAGGAGTATTTCCTGGTAGATGCGGCAAAATTTATGAAGAGAAAAGATCTGATTTATACCGGAAGAACACTGTTCGGCGCGATGCCTCCAAAAGGTCAGGAGCTGGATGATCATTACTTCGGAACCATCCGTCAGAAGATCGCCGGTTACATGAAAGATGTCAACGAAGAACTGTGGAAACTGGGTGTATCTTCAAAGACCCAGCACAATGAAGTTGCGCCGGCACAGCACGAACTTGCTCCGATCTACGCACCGGCGAACATCGCCGTAGATCACAACCAGATCATCATGCAGACTCTGAAACGTGTGGCAAGAAGACACGGTCTCAAATGCATCCTTCATGAAAAACCATTTGCAGGTGTTAACGGATCCGGAAAACACGACAACTGGTCTCTGGTTACCGATGATGGTATCAATCTGTTAGAGCCGGGAAAAACACCGCATGAGAACGTACAGTTCCTTCTGGTACTGAGCTGTATCCTGAAAGCTGTAGACCGTCATGCAGATCTGTTGCGCGAATCCGCATCCGATGTCGGTAACGATCACCGTCTGGGCGCAAACGAGGCTCCGCCGGCTATCATCTCCATCTATCTGGGCGAACAGCTGGAAGATGTGGTGGAACAGCTGGTAAGCACCGGTACTGCAGATCACAGCTTAAAAGGGGGCCGTCTGATGACCGGTGTGCGTACCCTGCCGGATCTGGCAAAAGATGCTACCGACAGAAACCGCACCTCACCATTTGCTTTCACCGGAAACAAATTTGAGTTCCGTATGGTAGGTTCCCAGGATTCTGTGGCAGCACCGAATATCGTTTTGAATACCATCGTGGCAGAAGCTTTCCAGGAAGCCTGCGAGATTCTGGAAAATGCGGAAGATTTCGATGTGGCAGTTCATGATCTGATCAAGACAAACTGCGCAGAACATCAGAGAATCATCTTCAACGGAAACGGATACTCCGATGCATGGGTAGAAGAAGCAAAACGCCGTGGTCTGCCAAACATCCGCTCCATGGTAGATGCCATTCCAGCGCTGACCACAGAGAAATCCATCGCCATGTTCGAACACTTCCATGTATTTACAAAGACAGAACTGGAGTCCCGTACCGAAGTCAAATACGAGACTTACGCAAAAGAAATCAACGTGGAAGCAAGAGCCATGATCGACATTGCTGCAAAACAGATTATCCCTGCCGTGATCAAATACGCAAAGCATCTGGCTGATGCCATTATCTCCATCCAGACCATCCCGGGTATGGACGTGAGCGTGGAGACCGAACTTCTGAAAGAAACCACAAAACTCCTGAGAGAAAGCCAGACAGCCCTCAAGACCCTCCAGGAAAAAACGGAAGCCGCAGCCCTGATCGAAAACAACGAGCGCCAGGCAAGATACTACCACGATGAAGTAAACACCGCCATGGAAGCTCTGCGCAAACCAATCGACCAGCTGGAAATGATCGTAGACAAAGAAATGTGGCCAATGCCATCCTACGGCGACCTGATGTTCGAAGTCTAAACAAAAAATCAAACCAATTATATAAAAATAAATGCCCGCAAGTGGAAAATCCCCTTCCACTTACGGGCATTCTTACGTTGCCAAGCATACGACAAAAAGGTCCGGTGGACCTTTTTTAGTAGAACATAAAATCTGTCAGTGTATGAAAATGGCAACACTATGAGGATATGAAGCAACCAATCTGCAATATGCAAATTAATCGCCTATTTAAATTTATAGTGTTATGGAAAAACGTATAACATACGACAACGCCATCCCTCCCAGTTGTCAATACCCAGCCGGAAGAAAGGGAGTCTCCAGGGGCAGAGGACACTTTGGGGGCGGTTAGGGCAAGCTTTGAAATCCGACGCTTACGCAGGCTTTCGCGAGGGTCAGCTGACCCTCGTGAACTATAGCCGAAGTTAGCGGCTAGCTTAAAGTTGCCCTGCCCACGTCGTGCCACCCTGGCTCCGCCTTCCTCTTGCGTCCGTATAGGAACAAACAAAAAAAGAAGCCAACCTTAAAAAAGGTCGACTTCTAAATTTCGATTTCTCAACACTTACGACAGTGCACCCACGTGCTTCTTAATAGCCTCAAAACTCTCCTTACTGATCACGTGTTCCATCTTACAGGCATCTTCTGTTGCGATCTCTTCCGGTACCCCCAGATGCATCAGCCAAGAAGAGAGCAGCTCGTGCCGCTCATAAATCATGTCTGCAATCTCTTTCCCGGATTCGGTAAGATATATGAATCCGGCATCAGTGACTGTGATATGCTGATGTTCTCTCAGGTGTTTCATTGCCACACTTACACTGGATTTTTTATAACCTAATTCAGTGGCGATATCTACAGAACGAACAACAGGAAGTTTTTTACTCAGTATAAGAATCGTCTCCAGATAATTTTCAGCTGATTCATTTTTTGCCATATGATAACCCCCTTCATGAACAATTCCACTAAAAACGACTAAAAGAAAAGCAGCTGTCCAGAAGATCGCATCTGTGATACTAACCACTGAACAGTTACCATCAAGTATATATAAGTATAACATAATTATTACAAGAATTCAACTGACAAACATGTTTTTCCATGGGCAAACGTGTGCATCGCGCAGCGTGTTGCCGGGCACGGAATGAACAGTAACTGTGAGAATACTTGTTGAAAAATAATCCCAATAAGTACTTGACATCTAATGGACATTAGCATATACTAACACCAGTAAGGAACAACAATGTTATGTTCACAATGAAGAAAAGAGGTTGATATGATGCCGTTATCTATGGTAAAACCAGGAGAAACTAACACAATCAAAAAAGTTGGCGGAAAAGAAGAAACAAGAAAATTCCTTGAGAATCTTGGATTTGTAACTGGAGGAGAGGTTACGGTCGTGTCTGAAATCGAAGGAAACCTGATCGTGAATGTGAAAGATTCACGTGTGGCCATCGGAAAAGATATGGCAAACCGCATCATGGTATAAGCAGGCGGATTATCAAGGAAAGAGGGAGAATGTTATGAAAACTCTGAAAGAGATTGCTGTTGGACAGACAGTCACAGTAAAGAGATTGCATGGTGAAGGCCCTGTAAAAAGAAGAATCATGGACATGGGTATCACCAAAGGCGTAAGTGTATATGTACGCAAAGTTGCACCGTTAGGTGATCCGGTGGAAGTAACCGTAAGAGGGTATGAATTATCTCTTCGTAAAGCTGATGCCGAAATGATTGAGGTTGAATAATTTTTTTGCCTGTGCGTTAGCGAAAGCTAATAAAAGATAGCGCAGACCAAAAATTAGTAGAAATGTATAACAACATTTCAACAAATAAGAAAAAGGAGCAAAAAAATGTCAGTTAAAATTGCATTAGCAGGTAATCCTAACTGCGGTAAGACAACATTGTTTAATGCGCTGACCGGTTCCAATCAGTTTGTAGGTAACTGGCCGGGCGTAACGGTGGAGAAAAAAGAAGGTAAGTTAAAAGGTCATAAAGATGTGACTATCATGGACTTACCGGGTATCTATTCCCTGTCTCCATACACTCTGGAAGAAGTCGTAGCCAGAAACTATCTGATCAATGAAAGACCAGATGCGATCATCAACATCGTCGATGGTACCAACATCGAACGTAACCTGTATCTGTCCACACAGATCATGGAACTGGGTATTCCGGTTGTTATGGCTGTCAACATGATGGATCTGGTAGAAAAAGCAGGTGATAAGATACATACTGACAAACTGAGCAAACTGTTAGGCTGCGAAGTTGTGGAAATCTCCGCACTGAAAGGTACAGGAATCCAGAAAGCAGCTGAGAAAGCAATAAGTCTTGCTGAGAGAAAGAAAGACGTCACACCGGTACATGAGTTTGACAGCAAAGTGGAAGATGCGATCACAGCTGTAGGAACTATGCTTGACATGGATATCCCGGAAGCCCAGAAAAGATTCTTTGCGATCAAACTTCTGGAAAAAGATGACAAGATCAAAGAACAGATGAAACTGGTTCCGGATGTATCCAATGAGATCAAAGCTCTGGAAGATGCATTCGATGATGATACCGAAAGTATTATCACTAATGAAAGATATGTATATATCTCCTCTATTATCGGAAAATGCGTAACAAAAGGTCAGAAGGGCGGAATGACTGTATCCGATAAGATCGACCGTATCGTAACTAACCGTTGGCTGGCACTGCCAATCTTCGCAGTAGTTATGTTTATTGTTTACTATGTATCTATTACAACAGTAGGTGGATTCCTGACAGACTGGACAAACGATGTTCTGTTCGGTGATATCATTCCTCCGGCAATTGAGAAAGCGCTGGTAGCTGTGAACTGTGCTGACTGGTTACAGGGACTGATCCTTGATGGTATCGTAGCCGGTGTTGGTGCTGTACTTGGTTTCGTACCGCAGATGCTGGTACTGTTTATCTTCCTGGCATTCCTGGAAGGTTGTGGATACATGGCCCGTGTAGCATTCATCATGGACCGAATCTTCCGTAAATTCGGTCTTTCCGGAAAATCTTTCATCCCGATGCTGATCGGTTCCGGTTGTGGTGTTCCTGGTATCATGGCATCCCGTACCATCGAGAGCGACAGAGACCGTAAGATGACAATCATGACAACAACATTTGTTCCTTGTGGAGCAAAACTGCCGATCATCGCCCTGATCGCAGGTGCGTTCTTTAACAACGCAGGCTGGGTAGCTTGGAGCGCTTACTTCGTAGGTGTTGCAGCAATCATCTGCTCTGGTATTATCTTAAAGAAAACAAAAATGTTCTCCGGAGAACCTGCTCCGTTCGTTATGGAGCTGCCGGCTTACCATATGCCAACCGTTGGCAATGTACTGAGAAGTATGTGGGAACGTGGCTGGTCATTTATTAAAAAAGCTGGTACAATTATTCTGTTATCTACCATCATTCTGTGGTTCCTGATGAGCTTCGGCTGGGTAGACGGAAAATTCGGTATGCTGGATGCAGAACAGTTGAATGACAGTATTCTGGCATCCATCGGTAACGTGATCGCTCCGATCTTTGCTCCTCTGGGCTGGACAAAAGCCGGTGAAGGATGGAAGATGGCAGTCGCTGCAATCACCGGTCTGATCGCAAAAGAAAACGTAGTAGCTACCTTCGGTATGCTGTTCGGTTTTGCAGAAGTTGCAGAAGATGGTTCTGAGATCTGGGGTAACCTGGCACAGGTTATGACTCCGATCGCAGCCTACGGATTCCTGGTATTCAACCTGTTATGTGCACCATGCTTCGCAGCAATGGGAGCTATCAAACGTGAGATGAATAATGCAAAATGGTTCTGGTTCGCTATCGGATATCAGTGTGGTCTTGCTTATATCGTATCCCTGTGTATCTATCAGTTTGGTACCCTGTTTACCGGTGGTGGATTCGGACTGTGGACAGTAGTTGCGGTTGTACTGCTGATTGCATTCCTGTATATGCTGTTCAGACCTTATAAAGAAAGTAAATCATTGAAAGTTGCGTAAGAAAAGTCTGATCTGACTTTAAGAAAGGAGACCTTTGCATGGGAACAGTAGTTGTTGGCGCGGTTCTGGTTGGTGTGGTAGCACTTATCGTCCGCAGTATGGTAAAAGATAAAAAGAACGGCAAATCACTGCAGTGTGGTGGTGACTGCTCACATTGCGGAGGACATTGCAGCCATTAAAGGTACTATTTGGAGGTGTTGACATCAATTGCAGAAAGAGCCAAAGAGTATCATAATTTCAAAATTAAGAGAGCGTGGCTGCCGGATCACCCGGCAGCGGCGCATCATCCTTGATATTATTCTGGATGAGGACTGCTCTTGTTGCAAGGAGATTTATTACAAAGCCTGCAAACAAGATCCCAGTATCGGAGCCGCAACCGTTTACCGCATGGTGAATACATTAGAAGAGATCGGAGTGATCAGCCGGAAAAACATGTACAAATATACCGGTAATGAAGATGACGAAGAAATGGAATGTGTTCCCTGTTGCAGAATGGAACTCGATGATGGCACGGTCCTTCAGCTTTCCGACAGAAAGTTTCGTCAGGTCTTAACCTGTGGACTGGAGAGCTGCGGTTATATGACTGGAAAAAGAATCGTAAAGTATACGAATAATCCCGGACAGGCTTCCTAGCCCTCCGGGATTTCTTTTTGAGAAAAAATCTCAATTAGAAAAAAGTTCTTGCGAAATTATCGCGGGGCGATATAATAGTAGGTAAACAAATTTGATAAACACAAAGGAGATAATATTATGGCAAACATTTTTAAAAATTTCGATGCAAAAAAAACTGGTATTTTCGCAGGTGGTGTACTGTTCGGTACAGCAGGAATCAAGATTCTGGCAAGTGATGATGCGAAAAAATTCTATGCAAACTGCACTGCTGCTGTTCTGCGTGCAAAATCCTGTGTCATGAAAGTTGTAACATCTGTTCAGGAAAATGCAGAAGATATCTACGCAGAAGCTCAGCAGATCAACGAAGAGCGTGAAGCAAAAGCAGCAGTTGTAGAAGATGAAGAAGTAACAGAAACAGCTGAAGAAACAGAAGAGACTGAAGAAGAAGACTTTACAGAAGCATAATTGACTTGCACAAGGACAGTGTTATTCTATGAAATTTATAATTAAACATGAAATTAAAGGACGTATGCGTGTCCATCTTCTTCAGAACCGTATGACATTTGGACAGGCGGATACGTTACTGTATTATCTGAGCAGCCAGAAACTGGTAACAGGCGTAAAAGTCCGGGAGAAAACACAGGATGCCACGATTAATTTTGTAGGTGACCGTGAAGAAGTGATCCGGGCACTGAAGGCATTCCACTATGAGACTGCCAAAGTGCCGGAAGTATATCTGAAGAATTCCGGTCGTGAACTACAGAATGAATATTGGGAAAAACTGGTAAACAAAGTGGTCATGCGTATGGGAAGCAAGATGTTCCTTCCTGTATCGGTGCGTTCTGTGATCACAGCGATCAAATCAGTGAAATATCTGTGGCATGGCGTGCGGACACTTGCAAAAGGAAAACTGGAAGTTCCGGTTCTGGATGCAACAGCAATCGGCGTATCGATCTTCCGCGGTGACTTTGAGACCGCAGGTTCCACGATGTTCCTTCTGGGAATCGGTGAAATTCTCGAAGAGTGGACTCATAAAAAATCAGTGGATGATCTGGCAAGAAGCATGTCACTGCATGTATCCAAAGTATGGATGGTAAAAGACGGTCAGGAGATCCTGGTTCCGGCAGATCAGATCCAGGCAGGAGACGAGATTGTTGTCCATATGGGTAATGTCATTCCGTTCGATGGCGTGGTAACGGCCGGAGATGCAATGGTAAATCAGGCATCCCTGACAGGTGAGTCTGTTCCGGTACAGAAAAATGCACAGAAGTATGCGTATGCGGGAACTGTTGTGGAAGAAGGCGAACTGACCATCTGTGTCAAAGAAGTAAATGGCGGAAGTAAGTTTGAAAAGATCGTTACAATGATCGAAGAATCTGAAAAACTGAAATCCAACGTAGAAGGAAAAGCAGAACATCTGGCAGACCGTCTGGTTCCATATACACTGGCAGGTACCGGTCTGACCTATCTGATCACACGCAATGTTACCAAGACACTGGCGGTACTGATGGTAGATTTCTCCTGTGCACTGAAACTAGCGATGCCGATCAGCGTACTTTCTGCGATCCGTGAAGCAAGCCTTTATGATATTACCGTAAAAGGCGGCAAATTCCTGGAGGCAATTGCAGAGGCAGATACCATTGTATTTGATAAGACAGGTACACTGACAAAAGCAGAGCCGACGGTTGCAAAAATCGAAACATTCTGCGACCGTTCCGAAGAAGATCTGCTTCGTATTGCAGCCTGCCTGGAAGAACATTTTCCTCATTCTATGGCAAAGGCTGTTGTTGATGCTGCCAAAAAACAGAATATTTCTCATGAAGAGATGCATTCAAAAGTAGAATACATCGTTGCACATGGAATTTCCACAACGATCAATGGACATAAAGTAATCATCGGTAGTGCTCATTTTGTCTTTGAAGATGAACACTGTGTGATCCCGGAAGGTATGGAAGAAAAATTCGCGGCACTGCCGGAAGAATATTCTCATCTGTATCTGGCAATTGAAGGGGAACTGGCTGCGGTTATCTGCATTCATGACCCGATCCGCCCGGAAGCATCTGCAGTTATCAATTCTCTGAAACGTGCCGGTATCAGCAAAGTAGTTATGATGACCGGAGACAGCGAACGTACCGCAAGAGCTGTAGCAGCACAGATTGGTGTAGATGAATATTATTCGGAAGTATTGCCGGAAGATAAAGCGGGATTTGTGGAACGTGAAAAAGCAGCAGGACGAAAAGTGATCATGATCGGTGACGGTATCAATGATTCACCGGCTCTGTCAGCTGCAGATGTGGGAATCGCTATCAGTGACGGTGCGGAGATTGCCCGTGAAATAGCAGATGTAACAATCGGTGCGGATAATCTTTACGAAATTGTTACATTAAAAGCAATCAGTAACGGGCTGATGAAAAGGATCCACAAGAACTATCGTTCGATTATTTTGATTAATGCCGGACTGATCGCTCTTGGTGTGACCGGTATCATACAGCCAACCACTTCCGCATTGCTGCATAATACTTCTACGCTGGTTATAGGACTGAAGAGCATGCAGAACCTGATTGATTAAGCAAAAAAGGCTGTGAATAAAAGATAATCAATAAAAAGAGAACCGGGGAAAAGATCCGGTTCTCTTTTTTGATGAAAATTCTGTGCATCGCGAAGCGAGTTACTGGGAATGGAGTGAACAATAGCCATTCTGTGAATATTCTGCGAATTATGAGACATACTTCTTGCATTTGCTCCGGGAAAGTGGTAGTATATAAAAAGTAACGAAATTGTTACAAAGTCATTAAAAAACAAAGCAACAAAGGTAATAAAAAGAGAGGTTTTACATGAAAAAAAGAGTAGTATGTGCGTTTTTGGGACTTGTAATGATGGTTTCTCAGTCTTTTACGGTTTTTGCGGATACAGAATCAGATATCAGACAGCAGAAAGCCCAGGCAGAGAGCCAGTTAAGTCAGACAAATGATACCATTGCTTCTTTGTCTGAACAGCAGCAGCAGATCCAGTCAGAAATCAATGCTATGGATGCAGATATGGTAGATCTGATGATTCAGATTGATGCTACCAAAACAGACATTGCAAGTACAGAAGATGGAATTGCACAAAAAGAAGCAGATATTACGGAAAAAGAGGGAGAGATTGAGACAACTGCCGGCCAGCTGCAGGATGCAGAGGCAGATCGCGATAAGCAGTATGCGGATATGAAAAAACGTATCCAGTACATATATGAGAATGGTGGAAATGAAGCATGGCTGAATATGTTAAGCGGTGCGGACAGTATCACGTCTCTTCTGAATAAAGTGGAATATGCACAGAACATGCACGATTATGACAGAAAACAGCTGGAAGCTTTTAAAGAAGTGGTACAGCAGGTGTCCGATCTGAAGGCAGATCTGGAGAATCAGAAAGCGGATCTGGAGACACAAAAGAGTGACTTGGAGACACAGAAAGCATCCCTGGAAAGCCAGCAGGCAGATCTGCAGAGCCAGCAGGCAGACTTACAGGCACAGATGGATGAAAAGAAAGCAACCAGCAGTGATTACGAAGCCCAGATTGCAACAGCCCAGCAGCAGGCAAATGAGATCAGTAATCTGATCAGCCAGCAACAGGCGCAGCTGGATCAGATTGCAGAAGAAAAACGACAGGCCGAAGAAGAGGCGGCAAGACAGGCGGCGGCTGAGGAAGCAGCCCGTCAGCAGGCAGCGGCAGAAGAAGCAGCAAGACAGCAGGCAGCAGCCGAAGAAACCAGCCGTCAGCAGGCAGCAGCGGCCAGCTCGACAAGTACTTCTTCCGGCAACAGTTCGGCTTCACAGAGCAGTGGAAACAGCAGAAACAACAGTACAACAAACAACAGTAATGCAGCAACAGGCAGCAGTACGGCAGGTTCCGGCAACTCAAGCACCAATAGCAGTACTGCAAGTTCAGGCAGCACAAGCACCAATAACAGTACTGCAAGTTCAGGTAGCAGTTCAGACAAAAGCAGTTCGACAGGCAGTTCCGTAAACAGCAGTGGAGCATCCGGCAGTTCTATCGTAGCATATGCAGATCAGTTTGTCGGTAATCCATACGTATGGGGTGGTAATTCCCTGACCAATGGTATTGATTGCTCTCATTTTGTATATCAGGTGCTGAAAAACACCGGTGCTTACAGTGGTGGTTATACCACATCAGCAGGATGGAGAAGCCTTGGTACAGCAGTTTCAAGTTTATCTGAAGCAAAAGCAGGCGATGTGATCTGTTATTCCGGACATGTGGCTATCTACGACGGAAATGGCGGAATCGTGGAAGCGAAAGGAACAAAATGGGGCATCACCCATGACAGAAGTGCAAATTGCAAGACAATCCTTGCGATTCGCCGCTTCACCTGACAAAAACATAGTTTTTGAGTTGCTATTATAATAGGTAGAAACACAGCAAATGTATCAGCAAAAAGAAGAAAAGTGATCAGAATACAAGGTTCGGGTTGCTTTTCTTTTTTTACGTATTTTACTTGCATTTTCAAAATAACGTGATAGAATAGAAGATGAAAAATCAGCACTCGTAAAGATTGAGTGCTAACAAAAGAAGAACAAGGAGGAAACATAATGATTACATTGCCGATTTCTGACCTGTTGTTACTGCCAGGTGTGACATTTTTCTTTAAAAAAGATGTGTTTCCCAGTGGAGAGATAACAGCAGAATCTGTTGGAGAAGATATATTATTTATAATGGAAAAAGAAGAAAAGGAGCAGATGACACCGGATGATTTTTATCCCATTGGTGTGATTGGCACCATCGACAGCGTAGACGAAGAAGGAAATGTACGTGTCAAAGTGAGAGAACGGGTACAGATTTCTGATACTGAGATGGGAAAAGATGGTGTGATTACTGCAGATGCTTCGATTCTTCCGGATGTAGACGATTTTCCGAAAGAAGAAGAGAAAGCATTGTTTGAAAAGATGAAACAGGATATCCTTCGTTTCGTCAAAGGATTCCCATGGGGAGTCTGGGCCCGTGGGGTGATTTTGCACTGGAAGAATGTAGAAGAAATAGGATGTGCACTTTCTTCTTATTTTAATATCACATGGGAAGAGAAATATGGTATCATAGAAACAGATTCCAGAAGAGAACGATGCAAAAAAATTGAGGAAGCTGTTTATGAATTTATGGAGATATTCCATGTAGGCGAAGAAGCTGAAGAAGCACAGAAAGAGATTCATGAACAGGCATACCGGGAATCTGCGATTAAAAAACAGATCGAACTGCTGCAACAGCAGCTGGATGAGATGCATCCGGAGAATATATCGGATGTACGTAAATTTGAAACAAAGATTGCACAGTCCGGCATGAATGAAGAAGCCAGGAAAGAGGCTGAGAAAGTTTTGAACCGGATGAAACAGGAAGGAAAAGACAGCCATGAATATGGTATGCTGTATGACTACCTGGATTTTGTAACTTCACTTTCCTGGAAAACAAAAGAACAGTCGGAGATCAATCTGCAGGAAGCAGAGGAGATTCTGGATGAAGATCATTACGGTCTGAAGAAAGTGAAAGAACGTATCATTCAACAGCTTGCTGTGATGGCACTGAATAAAAAACAGTCCGGTTCTATTTTGCTGTTTGTGGGTGCTCCGGGTACCGGTAAAACCAGTATCGGTCAGAGTATCGCAAGGGCACTGCACCGGGAATATGTAAGAATCAGCCTTGGAGGCATCCGGGATGAGGCAGAGATCCGTGGTCACAGAAGAACGTACGTAGGTGCAATGCCTGGCCGGATTATGGAAGGTATGAAACGAAGTAAGGCTCAGAATCCTGTTATGGTGCTGGACGAAGTGGATAAATTGGCAAAAGATTACGGCGGAGATCCGGCAAGTGCCCTTCTGGAAGTGCTGGATCCGGAACAGAACTACAGCTTTACAGATCACTATATGAATGTGCCCTATGATCTTTCAAATGTATTTTTTGTATGTACGGCAAACAGTACGGATACGATTCCGGAACCGCTGTTAAATCGTATGGAAGTGATTCAGTTTCCGGGATATACACCGCTGGAGAAGTTTCATATCGCAAGAAGACATCTGCTTCCGAAAGCGATGAAAGCGATGGGAATCAAGGCACAGAACCTGAAGGTTACGGATGGTGCCCTGGAGAAAATAATTGCGGAATATACCGCAGAGTCAGGTGTGCGTGGATTAAAGAAGCAGGTGGATGTGATCTGCAGGAATGCTGCGGTCAAACTGGTCCGGGGAGAGCAAAAAAGTATTACTGTCAATGAAAAACGGGTACAGGAATTCCTGGGATCGGGGATCATCCATGATACGATCCTGAAACATCCACAGCCGGGTGTGATGACCGGACTTGCATGGACAAGCGCCGGTGGAGAGATTCTGTTTATCGAGACTTCTTTTACCAAAGGTTCCGGAAAAATCACGATCACCGGACAGCTGGGAGATGTGATGAAAGAATCAGCACAGATTGCGATCACACTGGTGAAAAAACGTCATCCGGACAAAGCTGATTTATTTAAAGAAAATGATCTGCATATCCACGTCCCGTCCGGTGCAGTTCCAAAAGACGGTCCTTCCGCAGGTATCACACTGGTGACGGCACTGACTTCGCTGGTGACAGATACACCGGTGAATCCGGAATATGCCATGACCGGTGAGGTATCTTTGCGGGGTGGTGTGATGCCAATCGGTGGTCTTCCTGAAAAATTGATGGCAGCTCAGCGGGCAGGTATCAAAAAAGTATTTATTCCCGCAGAAAATGAGAGAGATCTGGAAGAAGTAGCAGAAGAAGTGAAAGAAAAACTGGAGATCGTCCCGGTAGAAACAGTAGACCAGGTCATGAGACTGGTGTTTGCCTGAATAAACAGGGAAAACAGAACGTATCACAAAGGAAGATTGAGCAGGAAAACAAGGTGAACAAAGAGATGGATATGAGAGAAGTATTGGAAAAAGTAAAACAGGGTGAGATTTCTGTTGAAGAAGCAGAACACTATTTTCGGAAAGCTCCTTTTGATGAGATGGGATATGCAAAACTGGATATGCACCGACAGATCCGTTCCGGTTTTCCGGAAGTGATCTTTTGCAGTGGAAAGGCAGATGCACATCTGGTGCCGATCGTAAAACGGTTATATGAAGCGAATGGAGAGGTATTTGGAACCAGAGCATCCGAGCATCAGTACCAGATGCTGAAAGAAATTTATCCGCAGATCCAGTACGATCCGATCTCGCATATCCTGAAAATAGAGAATAAAGAAAAGAAAGAGGGTGTCGGCCTGATTGCTGTATGTACAGCGGGAACAGCTGATATCCCAGTAGCGGAAGAAGCCGCACAGACGGCAGAATATTTCGGAGCAAAAGTAGAACGGATCTATGATGTGGGTGTGGCCGGTATCCATCGTCTTTTTGCAAGGTTGGATGCGATCCAGGATGCAAACTGCGTGGTTGCAGTGGCGGGGATGGAAGGCGCACTGGCAAGCGTGCTGGGTGGTCTGGTGAATAAACCGGTGATCGCCGTACCTACTTCCGTGGGATATGGTGCCAGTATGAATGGAATATCCGCGCTGCTCACGATGATCAATTCCTGCGCCAACGGGATTGCTACGGTAAATATCGACAATGGATATGGTGCCGGTTATATTGCAACACAGATTAACCGGATGGGTGTGAAAGAAAAATAGAATAGACCACACAGCTATGATAAAAGAATAGGATAAAAGAAAAGATGAAAGGAATCGGGAGTCAGATTATTCTAACTCCCGATTCCTTTCATCTTTTTACGCGAACAACAAGTGGATCCGGGTTGATACTTGCTTAATAAGTACCACTTCGTATCTTTTCACGGTACTGTCTTGGTGTCATGCCGATCTGCTGTCGAAAATGATAGCAGAAAGCAGCGGAATCACGGAAGCCACAGGAATAAGCAATCTCTGTCACGTTATAATTTTGTGTCTGTAAAAGTTTTGCTGCAGCACGGATCCGGTATTGAAGGAGATACTGTTTCGGAGAAATCTGCGCTTCCCGCATAAAAATTTTGTAAAGATAAGTTCTGTCCACGCCGATATAATCTGCTATATCCTGAATCTTAAGATTATAGGAGTAATTATTGCTGATATATTCCAGTGCCTGCTGATAATACTGTTCATTGTGATCATTTCGACCGGAAGTGTCCAGACGGGTCATACAGGAGAGTAGCCGGAGAAAAGCAGATGCCAGTCCCAGTGGATTCTTTTCGGGAGCAAAAAACAGGGCATTCAGCCGGATCATGGGCTGAATACACAGAGCAGAGTCCGTGGTAAAGACAGGGGAAGATTGGAAAATTGTGGAGGAGAGAACCTCTTCCACGCAGCTTCCGTCGAATCCAACCCAGGCATATTCCCAGGGATCTTCTTTGTCTGCCTGATAATAATGGGTCTGCATCGGTTCGATTAAAAAGGCATCGCCGGCAGAAAGCTCATACTTTTTCTCCTGATAGAAGAATTCCCCTTTTCCATGCAAAACAACGTGAAGCAAATAATGGGGGCGGATAGCCGGCCCCCAAAAGTGTCCGGGAGCACATTGCTCCCTTCCGCAATAATAGATACGAAGTGCAGTGGTATTTTCTGTGTTTGAATGTTCCACAGTCATCACGGTCCTCATTTTTATTTATTACGGTGTCCTCTGTATTTTTCTTCACAGTATTTGCAACGGTATACTTCTTTTCCCGGATCGGTCAGGATAAATACTTGATCCAGTTCCTGTTCGATGGAAGTGATACAGCGAGGGTTTTTGCAACGGATCACGTTGACTACCTGAGACGGAAGATGCAGTTCTTTCTTTGAGGTAATCTTACCGTTCTGGATCACGTTCACAGTGATATTATGGTCGATAAATCCGAGGATATCAAGATCCAGCATATCTACGCTGCATTCCACTTTGATGATATCTTTTTTTCCCATTTTGTTGCTGCGGGCGTTTTTGATGATGGCAACACAGCAGTCCAGCTTGTCAAGTTTCAGATCATGATAAATTGTCATGGATTTGCCGGCTTTGATGTGATCCAGAACAAATCCTTCTTCGATACGTCCTACATTTAACATACTTTTACCTCCAGTAAAGTCAGGATCAGTGCCATACGGACATAGACGCCGTACTGTACCTGTTTAAAATATGCAGCTCTCGGGTCAGAATCTACTTCTGTGGAGATTTCGTTGACACGTGGCAGTGGATGCAGAACCAGCATATCCGGTCCGGCAAGTTTCATTTTTTCTTTGTCCAGAATATAGAAATCTTTCATACGAACATAATCATCTTCGTTAAAGAAACGTTCTTTCTGTACACGTGTCATGTAAAGAACATCCAGTTTTGGCAGTGCGTCTTCGAGACGGGTTACTTCCTCAAACTCATGACCACTGGCTTTCAGCACATCTTCACGGATATAGTCCGGGATACGGAGTTCTTCCGGAGAGATCAGGACGAATTTTACATTTGGATAACGAACCAGAGCTTCGATCAGAGAGTGTACGGTACGTCCAAACTTCAGATCGCCGCAAAGACCAATTGTAATGTTATCCAGCCGTCCCTTAAGAGAACGAATCGTTAATAAATCAGTTAATGTCTGAGTAGGATGTTGATGTCCGCCGTCACCGGCATTGATCACGGGAATTTTAGAAGCCAAAGAAGCGACCAGCGGGGCACCCTCTTTTGGATGACGCATGGCACAGATGTCTGCAAAACAGGAAACAACGCGAATGGTGTCAGAAACGCTTTCACCTTTGGAAGCGGAACTGGAATCGGCGGAAGAAAAACCAAGAGCTTTTCCGCCAAGATTCATCATGGCAGCTTCGAAACTGAGACGAGTACGGGTACTTGGTTCATAGAACAAAGTAGCAATCTTTTTACCATCACAGGCGTGTGCGTATTTTTCAGGGTTTTGTTCAATGTCATTTGCCAGATCCAGCAGATGCTCAAGCTCCTCAACGGAGAGATCCAGAGGACTCATCAGATGTCTCATCATATACCTCCTTGTATGTTATAAAACTATAAAGAGTACCATCGATTTTTACTCTGCCTAACATCATATAATAAATACTTTTGGATTGCAAGAGAAAAATAAAGGATTTTGTCGGATTTTCAGGAATAACTGTTCCTTGTCAAATGGTGTCGTTTGTACTATAATAACAACAGTTTACTCGCAATAGGAGGTTCCATATTTTATGGATTATATAAAAGCAAGAACATATATAGATGAAAGTCATCGGTTCGGCGGTGAAATGGGACTGGAAGCAATTACCTGCCTGCTGGAAAAACTGGGGAATCCACAGGAAACTCTGCAGTTTATCCATATCGCCGGAACCAATGGGAAAGGCAGTGTTGGTGCGTATCTGGCAGCAGTCCTTCAGGAAGCAGGTTACCGGATCGGCAGATTTATCTCCCCCACACTGTATGAATACCGGGAAAGGATCCAGATCAACGGAGTATATATCGAAGAAGAAGCTTTCGGGCGACTGATGGATCCCGTGGTGAAAGCTATCGGGGAACTGGAAGAAGAGCATAAGCCGCTGCCGTCTCCTTTTGAGATTGAGACTGCCATTTCTTTTCTATATTATAAGGAAAAGAAATGTGATTTTGTCCTGCTGGAGTGTGGCATGGGCGGAAAGACAGATGCAACGAATGTGATCAGAAATACAAAACTGGCGGTGATCACATCCATCAGTATGGATCATATGGAGTATCTGGGGAATACGCTGGGAGAAATCGCCGGTCAGAAAGCCGGTATTATCAAACCCGGCAGCCGTGTTGTCACCTGCAGACAGGAAAAAGAGGCGATGGATGTCATCGAACGGGAAAGTAAGAAGCTGGGATGCCCGCTGTATGTTGGGGATAAAACAGAGGCAGAGCTTGTAACAGCAGATCTTGACCACATGGTATTCCGTTATCAGAAAGAGACCTATACCATTCATCTGGCCGGTTCACATCAGCTGGAAAATGCAGTGCTTGCACTGGCGGGTATTCGGGCTCTGCAGGATACAGGGTATCAGATTTCCGGGGAGCAGATCCGAAGTGGTATGGAAAAAGCACGATGGAATGGTCGATTTACCATTCTGAAAAAAGACCCTTATCTTGTAGTAGATGGTGCACATAATCCGGATGCGGCCAGAAAACTGCAGGAATCTTTAAGAATGTATTTTCCGAACAGGGAGTTTGTTTTCCTGATGGGAGTTTTTCGGGACAAACAGTATGAAACCATTGCAGAAAGAATGGCACCGATGGCAAGGGAGATCATTGCGATGGAAACCCCGGATAATCCCCGGGCACTTCCTGCCAAAGAGCTGGGAGAGGTTCTTTGCAGATATAAGACACCGAAACAGGTATATGTGGCAGATTCTCTGGAGAAAGCCCTGCAGCTTGGCATGAAGCTGGCCGGAAAAGAAGATGTGATCGTGGCATTCGGTTCGCTGTCTTTTATCGGTGATCTGACGAAATTAAGTGAAAATTTGGAATAGGAAAAGAAAAAATGGATAATAAAGTATTGGATTTACTCGAGATCAGAGATCAGATTGATGGTATTGATAAAGAAATCGTAGAACTTTTTGAAAAACGGATGCAGCTGAGTGCAGAGGTGGCGGAATATAAGATTTCCAACAATAAAGCAGTACTGGATCCACAGCGGGAAAAAGAAAAACTGAATACACTGGAAAAGTATGCATCCAACTCCTTTAACCGTGTAGGTGTCTACGAGCTGTTCCGGCAGATGATGGCGATGAGCCGGAAACTGCAGTACCGGATACTGGCAGAAAAAGGCAAAGCAGAAAAGATTCCGTTCCGGAAAGTTTCTTCTTTGCCGATGCAGAAGGCCAAAGTAGTATTTCAGGGTGTCGAAGGAGCATACAGTTTTACTGCGATGCATAGTTTTTTCGGGGAATCCATTGAAAATTACAATGTGGAAACCTGGCGGGATGCTATGGAAGCGATCAAAAACGGAGATGCGGATTACGCGGTACTGCCAATCGAGAATTCTACTGCCGGTATCGTTGCAGATATTTATGATCTTCTGGTGGAATACCATCACAGCATCGTGGGTGAACAGATCATTCAGGTGGATCATGCTCTGATGGGTCTGAAAAATGCCGCACTGGAAGATATCAAGACCGTGTATTCTCATCCGCAGGCACTGTCTCAGTGCAGAAAGTTTCTGGAGCAGCATCCGGAATGGAAAGCGGAAGAGTATCTGAACACCGCAATGGCAGCAAAGAAAGTAAAAGAAGACGGAGATCTGACTCAGGCGGCAATTGCCAGCCCATATGCGGCACAGTGTTTCGGACTTCAGATTTTAAAACCACATGTATTCTCCAGTCGGCAGAATTCCACACGGTTTATTATCGTATCCAAAGAAGAGATTTATCAGGAAGAAGCAGGAAAAATCAGTGTATGCTTTGAGATTCCACATGAGAGTGGAAGTCTGTATAACACACTGTCCCATTTTATCTATAATGATCTGAATATGACCAAGATCGAATCCCGTCCGATTCCGGAGAAAAAGTGGGAATATCGTTTCTTTGTTGACTTTGAAGGAAATCTGAGTGACAGCGGTGTGAAGAATGCGCTGTATGGTATTTCCAGAGAGGTGAACAATCTGCGGATTCTTGGAAATTATTAATGATATATGAAACTGTCCGGCTGCGAAGACAGGGAACAGCCGGAATAAGTAATTACATATTGAGAAGTAAGAAAGACAGGTAAAGACAATGACAGGAATAAGAGAATGCATTTTATATCGTGATTTTGAACAGGGAGAATTGCTGGAGAAGATGACCATGCTGATGGAAGATATCTCTCATCCGAAGGTACTCTACGGAAAGGACGGGGAGTATTTTGCATGTATTCATCAGCTGGTAGAGATGGCAGGAACCTACGGGTTTGCGGGAAACCTGTGGCATGATTATCTGACCTATCTGCTGGTCAATCATGAAAATGCGTTCAGTACGGCCTGTGAGATCGTAGGTCCGGTGGAAGGCACTATTAATGCATTCGCGATGCATGATTTTGAAATCTTTAAACAGTTGTATGATTTTGATCTGAAAGAACTGGAGAAGATTTATCCGTCGGTGGACAGCAGTCTGATCACCGATTATCAGAATATCAATGAAGGCAGCAAGGTCTTTAATAAACGGATCCGTGACCGGATCTGTACACTGGCGCAGAAACTGGCAAAAGCAGAGTCCACGGAAGAATTCATGGATGATATGGTACAGTTTTATAAAGAATTCGGTGTTGGTAAACTGGGACTTCACAAGGCATTCCGTATCGACGGAACGGTGACTCCTGCCCGGATCGTGCCGATTACCAATATTGCTCATGTGCATCTGGACGACCTGGTCGGCTATGAGATTGCCAAGAAAAAACTGATCGATAATACAGAGGCATTTGTACAGGGGCGGCCGGCCAATAACTGTCTGCTGTTTGGTGATGCCGGTACAGGAAAATCTTCAAGCATCAAGGGTATCCTGAATCAGTATTATGATCAGGGACTTCGTATTATAGAGGCGTACAAACACCAGTTCAAGGATCTGAATGATATTATCGCACAGGTGAAAAATCGGAATTACAAGTTTATTATCTATATGGATGATCTGTCTTTCGAAGAATTTGAAATCGAATATAAGTATCTGAAGGCTGTGATCGAGGGCGGTCTGGAGAAAAAACCGGATAATATTCTGATCTATGCGACCTCTAATCGAAGACATCTGGTTCGGGAGAAATTCTCGGATAAAGAAGAGAGAAGAGATGATCTGCATTCTTCCGATACTGTTCAGGAGAAACTGTCTCTGGTTGCAAGATTTGGTGTGTCGATTTTCTTCTGCGCGCCGGATAAAAAGCAGTTCCAGAATATCGTGAAGACGCTTGCAGAAAGACATCAGGTGGAGATGCCGGAAGAGGAACTTCTGCTTGAGGCCAATAAGTGGGAATTGCAGCATGGTGGACTGTCGGGCAGGACGGCACAGCAGTTTATTGATTATCTTTGCGGCAAGAATGAAAATATGTAAAACAAAATACAAATATAAGTTTTGACTAAGGGGACGCGGCTGACATGTGATTCCCTGGGTGAACAACGTGGGCAGGGCAACTTTGAACCAGTACAGCGTTTCATAAATAACTATACCATACACGCAGGATACGGATTCGAGTGTGCAGGTTTAAAAACGTAGGCGTAGCGGGCTACGCTGAGGCTTTTAGACCTGTGCAATCGGATTCGTAGACAAGTGTATGGTATAGTTATTTTGAAAACGCTGTACCGGCCACTAACTTCGACTATATTCCCGCGGGCCGGCTGACCCGCGGGAAAGTCTACGTAAGTGTCGGATTTCAAAGCTTGCCCTAAACGCCCACAAAGTGTTGTTCACCCAGGGAATCACAGGTCAGCCGCTGTTTATTGCAGTGCATATCAATATTTAACCCGGTGATCTGTTTTTGTTTGACGCAAGTGATGAGTTAGAATGTGTCTGAAAAAGGCTTTTCGTGAGCTGCGAATCCTAGTTTGTGGGAGATTTTATCCGAATGAGGGTAAAATATACTGCAAAGTGGTGCTTGCAGATTGCGGAAATGATTTTTTAGACACGATCTAAAGTCCGTTCTTGCAGCTTATGGGTAAGATGGAAGGTTGAAGCTTTTGGCAGTGGTGCTTGCCGGTGGGGCGGAGTTTGGTAATTCTGTCTGGGAAAGGTTTGTGAGATTTTAAGTTTTTGGTAAGGACTTTGGTGAGGGGATGGTGGTACACTGTAGGGGAATGGGTGAACGAATACCCGATGGAGTACAGAAAAAAGGAGTCGGAAGTAACTGCCTGGCAGGAGAGAGCCTGTGAGATGAACTGTGGAAGAGTTACATTTTAAAGTTAGATTCTGAGAAATACATAAGGGGACATGGAGGAAATATAAGATGGAAGAAACCAGAATTTTAGTTGTGGATGATGAGCAGGAAATTGCGGATCTGCTGGAACTGTATCTGATCAGTGACGGGTATCAGGTAATTAAGAGTGGGGATGCTCTTGAGGGACTTGCGATTATGGAACGTGAGAAGATTGATCTGGTGTTGCTGGATATTATGATGCCGAAGATGGATGGGCTTGAGATGTGCAGGAAGATACGGGAGAAGCATAACGTGCCGATTATCATGGTCAGCGCAAAGACACAGGAGTTAGATAAGATCGTGGGGCTTACGACGGGGGCGGATGATTATGTGACAAAACCCTTCAACCCTCTGGAGCTGATGGCAAGAGTGAAGTCACAGCTTCGGCGTTACCGGGATCTGAATCCGGCGAATGAAAAGAAAGGGGCTGAGGACAGCACGATCCGTCTGAATCACGTGACTATTATCAAGGAAACACATCAGGTATTTGTGGATGGAGAGAGTATTAAGCTTACGCCAATCGAATTTGACATTCTGTATCTTCTGGCTTCTCATCCGGGTCGGGTGTTCAGTACGGATGAGATTTTTGAAAAAGTATGGAATGAGAAGGTATATGAGGCCAATAATACCGTTATGGTACATATCCGTCGGCTTCGTGGCAAGATGAAGGATGATACCAGAACCGATAAGATCATTACGACAGTCTGGGGGGTTGGATATAAAATTGAGCAGTAGATGGATTCAGACATTCGAAGGAAGAATCGCATGGTATACGATCATCAGCCTGGCAGCTACCGGAATTGTGGAAGTTGTGATGGCGTTTCTGATCTATAAAGTGGCAGGAAAGCTGCGTTATATGGGATATAGAAGTGCCATGCTGGGGCCGGACGGGCTGTATACCGGTTATCGCCTGATGATTCTCGGGGTTTGCGGAGCACTTACTTTTTTGTTTACTTTTTACGCCCTGATCCACAAATATATGAGTTATGTGCGGATGCTGGAACGTGCCATGCGGGATATTGCAAACGGAAATCTGGATCAGGAGATTCCCGTAGAGAATAAGGACGAATTCGGAGAAATTGCCAGGTATATGAACCAGATGGAACGCCATGTAAAGGATCTGATGGAGAGGGAACGGGAATCGGAACGTACCAAAAATGATCTGGTGACAAGTGTGGCTCACGATCTACGTACACCGCTGACATCGGTGATCGGTTATCTGGACTGGGTGAAGAGCAGACCTGATCTGGATGAACAGACCAGACAACAGTACCTTGATATTGCGTACCGGAAAGCATTGCATCTGGAACAGCTGACGAACGAACTTTTTGGCTTTGTGAAGATGGAACATAAGGAGATGAGTCTGCATCTGGAACAACTGGATTTGCAGAAATTACTGGAACAGCTGTTGGATGAAGCGTGGCCAAGTTTTGAAAAAAACGGTCTGGAAGCCCAGTTCAGCTGCGTGGAACATGGGATTCCCATGGAGGGGGACGGCAATCTGCTGGCACGCCTTTTTGAAAATCTTCTGAATAATGCGGTCAAATACGGAAAAGACGGAAAAATCATCCGTGTGGCAGCAAAAGTGGTACAGGAACATGTTCTGGTACAGGTGATCAACTATGGGTATGTGATCCCGAAAGAAGACCTGGAAAAGTTATTTCAGAAGTTTTACCGGGTGGAACAGTCGCGTTCACAGAATACGGGAGGAACCGGTCTTGGACTGGCTATCGTTCATCAGATCGCAGTGCTTCATGGCGGAGACGTACAGGTGAAAAGTGATCTTGACGGAACGGTATTTTCTGTATGGCTTCCGTTGCAACAGAAAAAGGAGAGACAGACATGAGCAAACATATCCGGGGAATAGTACTGGTACTGCTGATCTTGCTGCTGCCCTGCCTGGTATGGGCAGAAGATGAGCCGGAGAACGACATTGAGATAACATTAAACTGGGGATTTAACGGCAAGGCGGGAAACAGTGATGCCTGCTTGCCGGTTACGGCAACACTGACAAATCATGGGGAAGCATTTGAAGGACAGCTGGAGATGGAAGTGCCGGTTGCCGGCAATCAGGAATCTGATCTGGGAGAGAGTCTGACGATGATCGGCAATGATATGGACTATACCAGAAGTAAAGTGTGCGTATGGAAGAAAAATATAGCACTCGCTGCAGGGGAAACACGGCAGGAAACGTTTTATCTGACCTTTGCATGGGCTAATGGTACAGTACAGGCGTATCTGAAAGATGGGTCCCGAACAGTACAGACAGCATCACTGAGTAAGAACTTTTCTGCAAACCAGGACATTGCACTGATCGGAGTTATAGGAGCACAGCCGGAAGACGTGCAACAGCTTGACGGAATACAGATTTCTGAGGAAACTACCGAAGGCATGGGTGATATTTTTGTGTCTGTTTATCAGATGGATGCATCGGAGGTTCCGGACAGCTGGAAAGATCTGGGTCAACTGGATGCACTGCTGATCGGACCGGAGGCTGCGATTTCCGGAGAACAGTGGGTGACACTCCATCGCTGGCAGCAGGAAGGAGGTATCTTGCTTACTGTTGAAGACGGGCAGGATTTTTTTGAAGTATTTGAGAATTTTCTGAATGGAGAATCACGACCAACATTTTTTGACAGACTCAGTGAAAAATGGGGCTATGTTGTATATACCGGCTATGACACCAGTCAGATTCCGGTACGAAAACGCCCCAGTCTGATCAAATATTTTATACTGATTCTTTTTTATGCCTGTCTGGCAGGACCGGGACTGTACCTGATCCTGAAAAAACAGGGAAAAAGAAAATATTTCTGGTCAGGAGTTACAATGCTTTCTGTTCTTTTCCTTGGTATTGTAGCTTTGCTGGGAACCGGCACCAGACTGACTGCCCCGGTTCTTACCATGAGACGGATGTATACCCAGCAGGATCATATCTGGGGAGAAACGCTGCAGCTGGGTGTGCAGGCGCCATATAACAATACATATCAGCTGTATCTGGATAAAAGTTATCATCTGACAATGCCTTCAGAAAGCGGATACAGTGCAGAAAATGTCAATACAAATATCACGGATAAAGTGGAAATCTATGAAAAAGAAGACTGTTACAAACTGACATTCAGCAGGCTGCCGGTGTTTGCAGGCAATGCATTCTTTTTGAACAGGGATCATGCAGTATCACCGGAAGAAGAAATACAGATCCATGCATCCGGGGACAATGAGCATATCGAAGGCAGATGGAAGAACCCTACAGGATACAGAATCGAGAATGCGATTCTTGTACTCACGAACCGTATCGTATTTCTGGGAGATCTGGAACCGGGAGAAGAAGGTACTTTTTCCGAAAAAATCCATTCCTATGGAAATGGAGGCCTGGAAAAAATTCTGAGAAAATATCTGGATCTGAAAGATACAGAGTATCCGGATTATGCGGTGAACGCCGTGACGGAGCAGATATGGGATGCACAAAGGAAAGAAATCGAAGGTGTCTGCCTCCTCGGAACGATTTCCAACAGTGATACTTCTTTTGAGATGAATTCCGGTTATGAAGTAGACGGAATCACGCAATTTTATATGCCGGTGGATATCAGCTGGCAAAAGGAAGAGGGAACCATATTCTGTCCGAACGGAGAAGTGCTGGCTTCTGTGGAAAGTGGAAGTGCGACCGCAGGAACGAATCTGATGTACGGACAGGATGCAGTCCTTGACTATGATCTTTCCGGACTGGGAGAAATTACAGGAATAAAATTCTTTAAACCGGAATATGATGATCCGAAATATTTTGAATCATTTCGTGGGCAGGTTGCTTTTTATTGCTGGTCCAGTGGAGAATATGAGACGATTTCAAAATGGGAAAAAGTGTTTGACAGGACGGAACTGGAAAAATATCTGTCGGCAGATGGGACGTTGCGGGTTCGCTATCAGGTGGCGGACGACATGGATGTGACGGATAAAAACTGTACACTTCCCTGTCTGCAGATCACAGGAAAGGTGGTGAACCCGGATGCTTAAGATTGAAAGTCTGACCAGAAGGTATCCTCACGTAACGGCGTTGGACGGACTGAATATGGAAATCGGACATGGACAGCTGTATGGATTTGTAGGACCAAACGGTGCCGGAAAAACGACTACGATCCGAATCATATCCGGATTACTGCGGCCGACTTCAGGAAAAGTGTGGATCGATGGTATCCGGGCAGAAAAGGAGACACGCGTCTTAAAAAGCAAGATTGGCTATGTGCCGGATTTTTTCGGTGTCTATGATAATCTGACGGTGATGGAATATCTGGAATTTTATTCGGCTGCCTATGGAATCGATGAAAAAGAGGGACGCTTAAGGGCTTCGGAGGTACTGGAACGGGTACAGCTCTTTCATATTGAAGACCGTATGGTAGATGAATTATCCAGAGGGATGCAGCAGAGGCTCTGTCTTGCCCGTGCCATGATTCACCGGCCACAGCTTCTGGTGATGGATGAGCCGGCATCCGGACTGGATCCGGGTGCAAGGAGGATCTTTAAAGAAGTTTTGCGGAGTCTGTGTGAAGAGGGATATACGGTACTGATCAGTTCACATATTCTGTCTGATCTGGCAGATATGTGCAGCAATATCGGAGTTATCCATCAGGGGAAAATGGTACTGGAAGGCCCCATCGATGAAATCATGACATCTATCGACAGTTCTAATCCGATCCTGATCGAGGTATATCAGAATCTGGAGACTGCCGTTCACCTGCTGAACCGGCACCCACTGGTATCCAGAATAGCAATCGATAAAAATATGATTTCCATTCTTTTTACCGGAAGCAGGGAAGAAGAGGCGCAGCTTCTGAGACAACTGGTGGAGCAAAAGGTGCTGGTAACTTCTTTTCGCAGAGAACACAATAATCTGGAATCTGTATTTTTCCATCTTACAGATCCGGTACAGGGAGGAACAACAGTATGAGGAAGAATCCGGTTCTGGAAAATGAAATGAAACGTTACACAAGAAATATGAAATGTGCCTGGATTATTCTTGGCGTGAATCTGGTTCTGGCATTGTTTGCCCTGATCGCACAGATGGGATTGAGCGGAAGAGAAAATTATATGACGATCCTGCAGTACCGTTTTCCGATTCAGTGTTATGTCCTGATGGGATATGGTCTGTTCCTTGCCATCTGTATACTGATCCCGGGACTGGCAGGAGGTTCCATTGCGGGGGAACGTGAGAGGAAGACTCTGGATCTGCTTCTCACTACTCATCTGAGTCCCTGGAAAATTATTCTGGGAAAACTGGAATCTTCTCTCTGCCTGATTTTCCTTATTTCCTTTTCGACACTTCCTGTAATAGGACTGGTGCTGATCTACGGAGGAATTACCCTGGTAAATCTGTTCCAGCTGATCCTGAATCTTGTCATCACCGGTATATTTATAGGAAGTATCGGTATCTTTTATTCGGCGATCATGCGAAAAACTACGGTTGCGGTGATTTTAAGTTATGTGACGGTGGTACTTCTGGTGCTCGGAACGCTGGGTATCCTGTTTGGAATCGGCTATATTCAGCAGATGCGGGGAATGTACCGGGAAGACTTTGCAGGCATCCGGCTTGGCGGGCTGGTTTATCTTCTGTATTTCAATCCAGCAGTCACACTTTATGGACTGATCGGACAGCAGACAACCAACGCCTACGGACTGGTACGGCTGTGTGGCCATTTTGGAGATTACAGCCATTCCTTTGGGGTGGAACATATGGTAGAACTGTCGATTCTGGTACAACTGGGCTGTTCCGCTCTTCTCCTGATCGCTGCAGGACGGCATATTCACCCGATGCGGAAATGAAGAAACCATGCGAATATATGGTGATCGCATACATTTTGTTCATAAATTGTAACTGTTCAGTAACTTCACAGTTACGAGCAAAAATGCATTTAAAATCACCTTCGGTGAAAATTTTACAATTATAATTTGTAACCGCGTACGAAAAAGGTTATAATATCTGTAAAGAAATTAGTAATAACTATCTGCGAAAGTGCAAAAAGACAGGTTGTTATGAAAACTGTACGAAAAGGGGTGAGGGTATATGAAGTTCGATATGCATTGCCATACCAAGGAAGGTTCCATGGATGGAAAAGTCATGATCGAAGAATATATCAAAAAACTGAAAGAAAAGGGATTCGGCGGGATGCTGGTGTCCGATCACAACTCTTATGACGGTTACCGGGAATGGAGAGATTCCATCAAAGGAAAGAATCATACAGATTTCGTGGTGTTAAAAGGTGTGGAATATGATACGATCGACTGTGGACATATGCTGGTGATCATGCCGGAGGGAGTGAAGCTGAAACTTCTTGAACTGCGCGGTCTGCCGGCTCAGATTCTGATCATGGTGGTACACAAATACGGAGGAATTGTCGGACCGGCGCATCCATACGGAGAGAAATATCTCAGTCTGATCAAAACCCAGGCGAGAAAGAAGTTTCACGAAGAACGTCTGAAAAGTCTGATGGAACAGTTCGACTTTGTGGAAGTTTTCAATGCCTGCGAATCAGAAGAAGTGAACGAAAAGGCCAGAAAACTGGCCAGAAAGTATCATAAACCCGGATTTGGGGGAAGCGATGCCCACAGACTGGAATGTATCGGAATGGCGTACACCAAACTGCCGGATAATATCCGCTGTGAATCGGATCTGATCAAATATGTAAAAAGTGTTTCCTATATTACCTGTGGCGGAACCCGGTACGATAAAACAACCAAAGACAAGCTGGGTCCCTTTAATAAACTGCTGGTGGAATCGTTCTTTGTATATAATAAAAGCGGTGAACGTCTGCGCCGGAGAAAACGAATGAAAGAACTGGAAAACCTCCATTGAGCGGTAAGACAAATATTAAAATTTTATTTAAAAAATATTGTCTTTCCGGTGTAAAAATGCTATAGTAGGCAACAGTGCGGTTCTGACCTGAAGATGGGAACCGCAAAACACAGGGAGGAAAAAACATGGAAACAACGTACAATTTTTTACTGGATCTGGCATTGATCCTGCTTACTACGAAGATCCTCGGACTGGTAACACGTCGTTACAATATGCCACAGGTGGTAGGGGCATTGCTGGCAGGTCTCCTGATGGGACCGGCCTGTCTTAATATTCTCCATGAGACCACTTTTATTCATGATGCTGCGGAGATCGGAGTTGTGGTTCTGATGTTCTGTGCAGGTATGGAGACGGATATCGACGAGTTAAAGAAGAGCGGAAAAGCCTCGTTTGTGATCGCATTGCTGGGTGTTCTGGTACCTCTGGCAGGCGGGTTTGCCGTGGCATATTTCTTTAACAAGCCCGGAATTATCGATTCTGATGCGGGAGCCAGTGCGTTTTTACAGAATATTTTTATCGGTGTTATCCTGACGGCAACGTCTGTAAGTATCAGTGTGGAAACGCTGAAAGAGATGGGAAAATTAAAAACTCATTCCGGTAATGCGATCCTGGGAGCCGCAATTATCGATGACATTCTGGGTATTATTGCACTGACAATTGTTACCAGTATGGCAGACTCTTCCGTAAGCCTCGGTATGGTACTGTTAAAAATCGTAGGTTTCTTTGCATTTGCGCTGATTGCAGGTGTTGCATTCTATTATGGTTACAAAAAATGGGAAGAACTGACAAACAGACCACTGCATCGCCATGCAATCATGGTATTTGTATTCTGTCTGTTGTTGTCATATTGCGCAGAAGTATTCTTCGGTGTGGCAGATATCACAGGTGCTTTCGTGGCAGGTCTGGTAGTATCCAAGACACAGAGAACACAGTGGCTGGCATCCAAATTCGATACGATTTCTTATATGCTTCTTTCGCCGCTGTTTTTTGCAAGTATCGGTATCAAAGTTGTACTTCCGGCTATGAACGGAAAAGTTGTGGGATTTACGGTTGTTCTGGTAATCGTCGCAGTACTGACGAAAGTGCTGGGCTGCGGACTGGGCGCAAAAGTGTGTGGATATAAGAATTACCAGTGTGCCCGTATCGGTGTCGGTATGATCTCCCGAGGTGAGGTTGCACTGATCGTTGCTGATAAAGGATCGGCTCTCGGACTGATGGGATCTTCCTTCCTGGGACCTGTGGTTATTGTAGTTGTGATCACGACTATCATAACGCCAATCCTTCTGAAATTTGTATTTCGTTTCGGACCAAAGGGTGCAAGCGGAACGGGTGCTCTTGCAAGCAACTATGAGCAGATTGAAAAATACCGTGAGGGTGAGATGGATAAATAAACCAGTCAGTATATCGTTTTTATACAAAAATCATGCGAGAGCATGATTTTTGTGCTATCCGGAGCAAGACATTATTATTGACATATGAAAATGAGAAATCTATAATAGGAGAAAATGAAAAACCGCATATGTACAGTTATGCATAGAGGAGGAAAACATGAAAAAAGTAGTGAAGTTTGGTGGCAGCTCTCTTGCCAGTGCGGAACAGTTTAAAAAAGTAGGTGATATCATCCGTTCAGATGAATCCAGACGTTATGTGGTTCCGTCAGCACCGGGAAAGCGTTTTGATGGAGATATCAAAGTAACCGACATGCTCTATGAATGTTATCGGGCAGCTGAAAAAGGTGAAAAGATTGCGGGAAAGATCAAAAAAATCCAGGCGAGATACCAGGAAATTATTGACGGACTGGGACTGGATCTGAAACTGGATGAACAGTTTGCAGAGATTGAGAAAAACTTCATTGCGCAGGCAGGAAGTGACTATGCAGCATCCAGAGGAGAATTCCTGAACGGTATCGTGATGGCAAATTATCTGGGTTACACATTTGTGGATCCTGCAGAATGTATTTTCTTTGAAGATAACGGAAATCTGGACGATGAGATGACTTATAAAAAGCTGGCAGAAAGACTGGAAGGAATCGATCATGCAGTAATCCCGGGATTTTATGGATCCCTCCATGATGGAAGTGTGAAGACATTTTCTCGTGGAGGTTCTGACGTAACGGGATCTATCGTTGCAAAAGCGATCCATGCAGATCTGTATGAAAACTGGACCGATGTTTCCGGTATGCTGGTAACAGATCCGCGTATCGTAGACAATCCGGCCGTCATTGAGACAATTACATACAAAGAACTCCGGGAACTGGCTTATATGGGAGCCACTGTACTGCACGAAGATGCTATTTTCCCGCTTCGTCAGGAAGGTATCCCGATCAATATCCGCAACACCAACCGCCCACAGGATAAAGGTACGGTTATTGTGGAAAGCACCTGCTACAAACCGGCCTATACAATCACAGGTATTGCGGGAAGAAAAGGATTTGCTTCTATTAATATCGAGAAAGATATGATGAACTCTGAAATCGGATTTGGCAGAAAAGTTCTTCAGGTATTTGAGGATAACGGGCTGTCCTTTGAACATATGCCTTCCGGCATTGACACACTGACTGTGTATGTACATCAGAGTGAATTCGAAGAAAAGGAACAGAACATTATCTCAGGTCTTCACCGTGCGGTAGCGCCGGATGCCATCGATCTGGAAGCAGATCTGGCATTGATCGCGGTCGTTGGAAGAGGTATGCGAAGAAACAGAGGTACAGCAGGAAGAATCTTTTCAGCACTGGCACATAATCATGTCAATGTAAAGATGATCGATCAGGGATCCAGTGAACTGAATATTATCATCGGTGTGGAAAACCGTGATTTTGAGACTGCGATCCGTGCGATCTACGACATTTTTGTAACTGCTCAGCTGTAAGGAAGAGGGGAAGCCTTTCAGTTGACATATAATTATGAAAATGTTACAATACAACACAGGAATGAAAAGAAATTGTAACAATTTCAAAATAAAAGGAGTAGATAATATGAGATTAAAAAGGGGATTGCTTGCAGGCATAGCACTCTGTTGTATGCCGCTTATGACTGCCTGCTCAGCAAAAGATACAATCGGTATCCTGGTAGGAAATAACAGTGAAGACACAAAAAAAGAGGAAGTTACTGTGGATCTGAATGCAGCAAATATTGATGACAGTGTGGAAAAACCACAGATCACTTCTGAGATGGGAGATCCGGTTACATACGATCTGCATGCGACAGCAGATGCGCTGACTGTGGAAGCCACAGTATCCGAAGGAACGTTAAGCTATCAGTGGTATCGGAACAATGTGGATTCCAATGGAGGTGGAACAGCTATTGACGGTGCAACAGAAGCAACCTATACACCGCCGACCACTGAGTCCGGAACAATTTACTATTATGTAGTAGTAACCAATACGGTAGGTGACGGAGTTCAGCTGACAGCCAGCGGAACCAAATGTGTTACTATCACTGAGCAGGAAGCAGCACCGGAAGAAACCGGGGATACACAGGAAGAGACTACAGAAGAGACTACAGAAGAAGCAGCTTCCGGAAGCTGGCAGCAGACCGATGGAAACTGGTGGTATCAGAATGCGGACGGAACTTATCCAACCAGCTGCTGGCAGGAAATTGACGGTCAGTGGTATGTATTTGACGAGAACGGATATATCCGTACCGGTTGGTATCAGGAAGGAGATAAGTGGTATTATTTCCAGGAAAACGGTGCAATGGCACATGATACGGATGTAGACGGTTATCATCTGGGATCTGACGGTGTGATGCAGTAGCAGAAAAGGAAATCTTATAACAGGAAAAACAGGGGACTTGTCAGGAAAGGCAAGTCCCTTTTATGTACATTTTCATTGCTTTTTTACACAATGTCTAGTATCATATAGATAGTTATACGTTACTTGTTCCATGAGAAAAAGGAACAGAGATATGACAGGTTTATGGGAAAAGAGGATGAAATATGAGCGAATATATTAAAGTGGCCGTGGACGCTATGGGTGGCGATTATGCGCCACAGGAACCGGTAAAAGGAGTGGTCGAAGCACTGCGGGAGAAACCTGAACTGTATGTATATCTGGTAGGTCAGGAGGATGTTCTGAAAAAAGAACTGGATAAATATACGTATCCGAAGGAACGTCTGGAAATTGTTCATGCATCTGAGATCATTGAAACCGGAGAACCGCCGGTACACGCTATTCAGAAAAAGAAAGACTCCTCTCTGGTAAAGGCACTGCGAATGGTAAGAAGTAAAGAAGCTTCTGCTTTTGTATCCTGTGGCAGTACAGGAGCTGTACTGGTAGGCGGACAGGTCCTGGTAGGAAAAAGCAAAGGCGTGGAACGCGCTCCTCTGGCTCCACTGATTCCGACAGCAACCGGTGTTTCCCTGCTGATCGACTGTGGTGCCAATGTGGATGCCCGTTCTTCTCATCTGGTACAGTTTGCGCGCATGGGTTCTATTTATATGGAATATGTGATGGGAGTGAAAAACCCGAAGGTAGGTCTGGTCAATATCGGTGCAGAAGAAGAAAAAGGGAATGCGCTGGTGAAGGAAACCTATCCGTTGTTAAAAGAGTGCAAAGACATTAACTTTATCGGAAATGTGGAAGCCAGAGATATTCCGAAAGGAGTCTGTGATGTCGTAGTCTGTGAGGCATTCGTGGGAAATGTAATCCTGAAACTGTACGAGGGTGTAGGAGCCACTTTGATTTCCAAGGTAAAAGCAGGGATGATGAGCACTCTGCGCAGTAAGATCGGAGCCCTTCTGGTAAAACCGGCATTAAAAGAAACACTCAAAAGTTTTGATGCCAGCGAGTACGGTGGAGCACCTCTGCTTGGTTTGAAAGGGCTGGTAGTCAAGGCTCACGGAAGTTCGAAAGCCAATGAGATCAAAAATTCACTGATTCAGTGTATTACATTTTCAAAAGAAGATATCTGCGGAAAGATTCAGGAGAATATGAAGCAGGATAATAAGGGGGATAATTAGAGATGGAACTGGAAAAATTACAGCAGATAATTGCGGAAGTACTGAATGTGGATGCTTCGGAAGTGATGCCGGGGACCACCTTTACCGAGGATCTGGGAGCAGATTCTCTGGATCTGTATCAGATTATTCTGGGAGTAGAGGATGCTTTTGATATTGAGATTCCACAGGAAGAAGCAGAAAAAATCGTGACGGTGGCAGATGCGATAGATCTGATTCAGAGAGTTGTGGAGTAAACTGTTCTCTGACAGAACAGGAAACAGTCACAGGGCAATATACAATCACCGAAGGTGATATGTGAAAAATAAAATCGGGAGAAAATATGAGAGAATTAAAGGAACTGGAAAAAAGGATAGGATATCATTTTCAGAATCCGGAACTTCTGGAAAAGGCATTGCGTCACAGCTCCTATGCCAATGAACATAAGATGAACCGGATCGAATGTAATGAACGGCTGGAGTTTTTAGGAGATGCAGTGCTGGAACTGGTAAGCAGTGAACATTTATTTGCACAGTTTCCACAGATGCCGGAGGGAGAACTGACCAGACTGCGTGCAAGCCTGGTATGCGAGCCGACACTGGCATTTTGCGCCAGAGAAATTGAACTGGGAAGCTTTCTTCGTCTGGGGAAAGGAGAAGAAATGACAGGTGGACGTCACAGAGATTCTGTAACTTCGGATGCACTGGAGTCTGTAATCGGTGCGGTTTATCTGGATGGTGGATTTGCTAATGCAAAAGAGTTTGTACTGAAATATGTGTTAAATGATATGGAACACAAAAAACTCTTTTTTGATAGCAAGACTATCTTCCAGGAGATGGTACAGGGAAATATCCCGGGAGAGATTTCCTACCATCCGCTGGGTGAGAGCGGACCGGATCATGACAAGACCTTTTCCGTGGAAGTATGGATCGGTGAGCAGTGCATGGGACAGGGAAGCGGAAGAACCAAGAAAGCTGCAGAACAGATGGCAGCATACCGTGCGATCTGCAGACTGAAAGCCACGGACAATAAACAGAAACAGTAGGTGACGTATGTATTTAAAGAGTATCGAAGTACAGGGATTCAAATCCTTTGCCAATAAGATCGTATTTGAATTCCATAACGGTATCACCGGCATTGTAGGCCCTAACGGCAGTGGAAAGAGCAACGTTGGTGATGCTGTCCGCTGGGTACTGGGTGAACAGAGTGCAAAACAGCTGCGTGGCGGAAATATGCAGGATGTCATTTTTTCCGGTACAGAGACCAGAAAACCGCTGGGATTTGCATCGGTAGCCATTACTCTGGATAATTCCGATCACAAACTGGACATCGAGTATGAAGAGGTGACTGTCACCAGACGGCTGTATCGTTCCGGAGAAAGCGAGTACCTGTTAAATGGAACCGGCTGTCGACTGAAAGATATCAACGAACTGTTTTACGATACCGGTATCGGTAAAGAAGGATATTCCATTATCGGTCAGGGCCAGATCGATAAGATCCTGAGTGGAAAACCGGAAGAACGAAGAGAACTTTTCGACGAGGCAGCAGGTATTGTAAAGTTCAAACGGAGAAAAGCAACTGCATTAAAGAAACTGGATGAGGAACAGCAGAACCTGGTTCGTGTGACAGACATTCTGTCGGAACTTACCAGGCAGCTGGGTCCTCTGGAACGACAGTCAGAAACGGCCAGAGTCTATCTGAAGAAGAAAGAAGAACTGAAGATCCTGGATGTGAACATGTATCTGGCGGAGAGTGCTCATATCAAAGAACAGTTAAAAGAAACAGAAGAAAAATATCAGATTTCTCAGAATGAGCTGCAACAGACGCAGACACAGTTTGATCAGACAAAAGCAGAGTATGAACGTCTGGAAAAGGAACTGGAAGAACTGGATACGAAGATTCAGGAAGCGAGAACTCAGGCGAGCGAGAATGCCCTGAAAAAGCAGCAGCTGGAAAACAGTGTGGAACTGTTAAAAGAACAGATCCGCGCAGCCCAGCAGAATCATCAGCACTACGAAGAACGTATCCAGACGATCCGTCAGGAACTTGACCGCCGACAGCAGGAAGCAGCCGGACATGAACAGGAACAGGAAGCCCTGAAAGAAAGCCTGGGCGAAGCAGCTGTCAGAAAGAAAGAAGCAGAAGAAAAACTGGCGATTCTGCATCAGAATATAGAAGAAACAAATCAGAGCATAGAGGATGGTAAGAGTGAAATCATCGAGATCCTGAATCAGCGGGCATCCACCAAAGGTAAGATGCAGCGTTATGATGCGATGCTTGAACAGATCGGTATACGGAAAGCGGCTCTCAGCCAGCGTGTCCTGAAACTGAAAAGTGATGAGTCACAGCAGCAGGAGATCATTCAGGAACATCAGGAAAAATGCAAAGAGATCGGCGCTCAGATGGATGGTATACAGATGGAATACCGGAAAGTGGAGCGGGAAGTCGGCTCTCTGCGAAGCCAGATGGAGGAAGAGAATAAGAAACTGGAACAGGGACAGACAGCCTATCACAGGGAGGCATCCCGTCTGGAGTCCCTGCGAAATATTGCAGAACGTTATGAAGGATATGGCAACAGTATCCGGCGTGTTATGGAACAGAAGGATCGCCAGCCGGGGATCCACGGTGTTGTTGCAGACCTGATCAAGGTAGAGAAAGCATATGAAACAGCGGTGGAAACAGCTCTGGGCGGAAGTATCCAGAATATCGTTACGGATAACGAACAGACCGCGAAGGTCATGATTGAATATCTGAAGAAAAACCGGTATGGTCGGGCAACGTTTCTGCCCCTGACCAATATGCGAAGCAGCAGTTTCCAGAATCCCGCAGCACTGAAAGAAGAAGGTGTGATCGGGCTCGCCGATACGCTGGTAACTGCCGAAAGTACGTATCGAACTCTGCTGTCACAGCTTCTTGGAAGGACGCTGGTGGTGGATACGATTGATCACGCCATCATCATTGCAAGAAAATACCGCCATACCTTGCGGATTGTTACGTTAGAGGGAGAATCCTTAAGTCCCGGCGGTTCCATGACCGGTGGAGCGTTCCGAAACAGCAGCAATCTTCTGGGACGTCGTCGGGAAATAGAGGAACTGGAAGGAAAAGTGGCAGCACTGAAAGAAGAGCTGCAAAAGATACAGAAAATCATCCTGGATAAACGGGAGCGTAGAAATACACTGCGGGATGACCTGGCAGAGATGACCAGGCAGTTACAGCAGCTGCAGATCAGTCAGAATACAGAAAAGGTGGGAATCACTCAGGCAGAGGCACGCATCCGTGAAGTGCGGACCGGCTATGGACAGTTAAAAGCAGAGGGACGCGAGATTGAAGGACAGATTGCAGAGATCAAGGAAAGCAGTTCATCCATCCGGGAAGAAATGAAGCATTCCACAGCCAGAGAGCAGGAACAGGAAGCACTGGTGAACAGTCAGCAGGAAATTCTGGAAAAATTGCAGGAACAGGAAGCTTCTTACAGTCAGGAACTGAACCAGATCCAGGTGGCTTATGCTTCGCTGGAACAGAAAGTGAGCTTTGCAGGAGAAAATCTCAGCCGTATCCATCAGGAAGAAGCGGCAATGAGAGGTGAACTGCAACAGATGCAGGAATCTCTGGAAGAGGGTGGCAAGGAAAAAGAAGAAAAAGAACACAATATTCTGTCTATTCAGAAAACAATTCAGGAAGCCAGCCGAATCCGTGAGGAAGACGAGGCGCAGATGCAGCAGTATCTGGAAAAGAAAGAAGAACTGAACAGTCAGCATAAGACATTCTTCAGCCGCCGGGATGAACTGTCTGCGCATATCAGCCGGATGGACAAGGAATGTTTCCGACTGAACAGCCAGAAAGAAAAACTGGAAGAACGGCAGGATAACCAGATTAATTATCTCTGGGAAGAGTATGAGGTCACACCGGGACAGGCGAATACCTATCGGATGGAAGACATGCCGGAGCGCAGTGTGATCCGGCAGCAGATCGCAGAATTAAAAGATGCGATCCGAAAACTGGGTAATGTCAATGTCAATGCGATTGAGGAATATAAAGAGATTCTGGAACGTCACACGTTCTTAAGCGCACAGCATACCGATCTGGTGGAGGCAGCAGAGACACTGAAAGGAATCATTGCAGAACTGGATGAGGGAATGCGTAAACAGTTTACAGAAAAGTTCCAGGAGATCCGCGTGGAATTCGATAAAGTATTCAAACAGCTTTTCGGGGGCGGAAAGGGTACTCTGGAGCTGATGGAAGATGAGGATGTACTGGAAGCCGGTATCAGGATCATCTCTCAGCCACCGGGAAAGAAGCTGCAGAACATGATGCAGTTATCCGGTGGGGAAAAGGCACTGACAGCCATTGCACTGCTTTTTGCCATACAGAACCTGAAACCGTCACCCTTCTGTCTGCTGGATGAGATCGAGGCGGCACTGGATGATTCCAACGTTACCCGTTTTGCACAGTATCTGCACAAACTTACAAAAAACACACAGTTTATTGTGATCACCCATCGACGGGGTACAATGAACGCGGCAGACCGCCTTTACGGTATCACCATGCAGGAAAAAGGTGTTTCCACGCTGGTATCGGTCAACCTGATCGAGAATCAGCTGGACGAGTAGGAATTATCTGTAAATCAAAAAAAGACTTGCAGTAGTATATACATCATTTTATAATGAAGTCGTACGGTAAAGTGACAGAGACAAAATGATGAAAAAGTTGAGAGTAAGAGAGGAAACCATATGTCAGAGGAAAAGAAAGGTTTTTTCAGACGTCTCCGGGAGGGTCTGACAAAAACGAGAAATAATATCGTGGCCGGAATTGACTCTATTTTCAGCGGCTTTTCCAGTATCGATGATGATTTCTATGAAGAAATAGAAGAGATCCTTGTGATGGGGGATATTGGTATCAATACCACAACATCTATTATTGAGCATCTGAAGGAAGAAGTGGAAGAAAAGAAGATCAAAGAACCTTCGGAATGTAAACAGCTTCTGATCGATGAGATCAAACGTCAGATGGATGTGGGTGATACTGCCTATGAATTTGAAAACAGAAAATCCGTTGTGCTGGTGATAGGTGTCAACGGTGTGGGAAAAACTACTTCTGTCGGAAAACTGGCAGGAAAACTGAAGGATCAGGGCAAGAAAGTCATCGTGGCAGCAGCGGATACATACCGCGCAGCCGCAGGAGAGCAGCTGACAGAGTGGGCGCATCGTGCCGGTGTGGATCTGATCGGGGGACAGGCCGGTGCAGATCCGGCAGCAATCGTGTACGATGCCGTAGCAGCAGCTAAAGCGAGAAATGCAGATGTACTGCTCTGTGATACTGCAGGACGTCTTCATAATAAAAAGAATCTGATGGAAGAACTTCGAAAGATTTACCGTGTGCTGGAGAGAGAATACCCGGATGCTTATCTGGAGACACTGGTTGTTCTGGATGGTACAACCGGACAGAATGCACTGGCACAGGCGAGACAGTTCAAAGAGGTGGCAAACGTCACCGGTATCATTCTTACAAAACTGGACGGAACTGCAAAAGGCGGCATTGCCGTAGCCATCCAGTCCGAGCTGGATATTCCGGTAAAATATATCGGTGTGGGAGAATCCATCGATGATCTGCAGAAATTCAATGCAGAACAGTTTGTAAATGCACTGTTTGATGTGAAAACAGAGGAGGAAGAATCATAATGCTTACCATTGACAAATTTGAAGAGGCTTCAGAGGTTGTAAAAAGAGTAACCCAGGATACAAAATTGATTTTCAGTGATTATTTCAGTCAGATGACAGGAAATAAAGTATATTTTAAACCGGAAAATATGCAGAGAACCGGTGCGTACAAGTTAAGAGGTGCGTACTATAAGATCAGTACACTGACAGAAGAAGAGAGAGCAAAAGGTCTGATCACCGCTTCCGCAGGTAATCATGCGCAGGGTGTGGCTTATGCGGCAAAAGCATACGGTGCAAAGGCTGTCATCGTTATGCCGACCACAACACCACTGATCAAAGTCGAGAGAACAAAAAGCTATGGTGCGGAAGTTGTCCTGTATGGTGATGTCTACGATGATGCATGTGCACATGCTTATGAGCTGGCAGAAGAACATGGATATACATTTATCCATCCCTTCGATGATCCGGCAGTAGCAACCGGACAGGGAACCATCGCTATGGAGATCATCAAAGAGCTTCCTCTGGTTGATTATATTCTGGTTCCCATCGGTGGTGGCGGACTGGCTACCGGTGTTTCCACACTGGCAAAACTGCTGAACCCGAACATCAAAGTGATCGGTGTGGAACCGGCAGGGGCAAATTGTCTGCAGGTTTCTCTGGATAAGGGAGAAGTTACCACGCTTCCTATGGTCAATACGATTGCAGACGGTACTGCGGTAAAAACTCCTGGTGAGCATGTATTCCCGTATCTGCAGAAGAATCTGGATGATGTGATCACGGTAGAAGATGATGAACTGATCGTAAGTTTCCTGGATATGGTAGAAAATCACAAGATGATCGTGGAAAACTCCGGTCTGCTTACTGTGGCAGCACTGAAACACCTGAATGTCAAGGGCAAAAAAGTGGTTTCTGTTCTGAGTGGCGGTAATATGGATGTGATCACGATGGCATCTGTTGTTCAGCTGGGTCTGATCCAGAGAGACCGTATCTTTACGATTTCTGTTCTGTTGCCGGATCGTCCGGGTGAACTTACAAAGGTTTCTCAGAAGATTGCGGAGCAGCAGGGTAATATTATTAAACTGGATCATAACCAGTTCTATAGTACAAACAGAAATGCAGCTGTGGAGCTTAAGATTACTATGGAAGCGTTTGGTACGGAGCATAAGCAGCAGATTATGCAGGAACTGGAAAAAGATGGATACAGACCGAAACTGATTCGGACGAATCTGTAAAAATGAATAGACGGAGGCGTCTGGCCGGTATGGGGACGTCCGAAAGCAGACTGCACCGTTTGCGGCAACGTGGGCAGGGCAACTTTGAACTAGCCGCCAACTACGACTATATTCACGAGGGTCAGCGGACCCTCGCGAAAGTCTACGTAGGCGTCGGATTTCAAAGCTTGCCCTAAACGCCCACAAAGTGTTGCCGCAAATGGTGCAGTCTGCTTTCGGGCTGGGTATCGGCTGTTTTCTAAAGAATCCCACATGTATAACATACTTCCAAATCTAGAAAGCTAACAGAAAAACTTCCGTCCTTTTCTGGTGTAAAAATTGCCGGACATGCATATTTTGCTATAATTCTTTTCCTTTCGAGTAGATGAAAGAAAAGTCAAAATTGGAATCGATAAAAAATAAGACAGAGATGTTACAAGTAGAATAGAAATTATTTGAGAAGAATCAGAAACCATGAAACATGATAAGAATATTGTCAATGTTTCATGGCTTTTGATTCTCCTATGATGAAAATAGTGTATGTTAAAAATGTATAGTTTTATTTGTTACCGCTCAGCTCTCTGTCCTTACCCATAAAGAACAGTGCAAGAGTATCCGGGCCTACGTGGCTGCCGGTGCAGAAGTCGTAGGAGGTATTGATGAATCCGCGGACTTTCACTCGTTTTTGGATCTTTTCCATAATGTACAGAGAGTCTTCGTAGGCGTCTGCGTGGGCGATTCCGATGATCTGTTTTTCCGGTTCCACGATGTTATTGCAGACGAGGGAGATCAGCTCGTTCAGGGCGGATTTGCGACCACGGCATTTTTTATACTGGACGATGTAGCCGTCTTTGTTTCCGCGCAGGATCGGTTTGATGCTTAAAACATTACCGATGACCGCAGCAGTCCCGCTCAGACGACCGGTTCTTGCCAGGTATTTGAGATCACCGACGGTGAAGACACCGTTCATTTTTGCCGGGCAGGTTTCCAGGGTGTCGGCCACTTCATCAAAAGCCATGCCTTTTTCACGCATCTCACTGGCATAGATCGCGAGGATTCCCTGTGCCAGGGAAGCGTTGAGGGAGTCGATCATACGAATCTTTCTGGTATAATTGCCGGATTCCATCAGATCCTGGGCGGCGATTCTTGCGGAATTATAGTTTCCGCTGATATTTTTACTGAGAGAAAAATAAAGAACATCTTTATCCGCCTCGAGTGCCTCCCGGAACGCATCTTCAAAAACACCACTGCTGATCAGCCCGGTCTTGATATCCGCACCGGTGCGAATCATATCATAATAATCTTTTCCTTTCTGACGCTCCTCCTCCGGCGTAAGATTCGGATCAAAACAGGTCACTTCTTTACCATTTACGAGATTTACAAAAGAAAGAACTTTAATCTTAAATTTCTTCACAAGTTCCGCCGGAATATTTGCAGCGGAGTCAACAAAAATTTCAAACATAATATAAATATCCTTATCAGAAAATCAGGGTAAAAGGGTTGCAAAAGGTAGTATAGGAAAAATGGTGAGGAAAGTCAAGATACGTTTTGGTGGAGGTGTCGTATTTTTAAAGAAATTTTAGAAAACCAGTGTATTGTAAAAAAATAAAAACCCGAATGCTCAAAATAGTTAAGAATTCGGGTTTGTAATGTGAAAAATAAATAGGATGATTATAATTCCTGTTCAGAAAGCCATATCAGAAAATTTTTAGTAAGAGAAAGTTTTTTTCTTATCGAAATAACGTAGCATATCAGCATCTTCCCATTCTGCATTGTCCGAACTGTTTGTACCAATTAAAAATTCATTCGGTGTAGTTTCAAGTGCTGAAGCAAGTCGCATAATAACTTCCGTAGATGGAATGGAGATTCCACGCTCAATATTAGAAAGATATTTAAAGGAGGTTCAGCAGTCTGACAGTTCTCAGAGTTCCATCTCTCCTTTTTACGGCATCTGGTGTGGTGCGGCAAAGACGGAGGCAGAGGCTCAGAAACAGGCAAAGAAAATCCGGGAAGATGGATTTGATGCGCAGGTGTTTGTGACTACGGACTGGAGCAATCTGAATACTGAGAAATGGTATGTTATCACGGCTGGTACCTATGGAACAAAGGAAGCTGCCTCTGCGGTACTCCAGGATGTGCAGAAAGTTTGTTCGGATGCGTATATCAAATATTCCGGAAACTGGCAGGGATAAAAGGGAATCCTGTAAATCGATTTTATGAAAAGAACCGATAGTTTTTGAAAGATACAGAAAACTATCGGTTTTTGATTTTACGCGAGCAACGAGTCAAACAGCGTATCATGGCTGAAAGCCGGAAAAATACAGCTTCTCAATCCCCAGATATTTACTGATGCAAACCCTTGCCGCCCCAAGAAGCACCCCTGTATCCTGAAGCGTGGAAAGTTTCAGCTGACAGGTAGCGCGGAAACGTGCGGAAAGTTTCTGCAAAATCTCCGGGAGCAGTTGAGGGAGGTAAGCGGTCAGCTGACTGTTCAGGATAATACATTCCGGGGAGAACAGGTTCCAGAGATTGTTGATTCCACAGGCGAGATAGGTAGTGAATTCATCCACTACAGCCAGAGCATCAGCTTCCTTCTGATTATAGCTCCAGACCAGATCGTCGATCGAGACAGTGGTGCGACCGGATAATTCCTGGTAGCGGGAGAGAACCGCCGGTTCGGAAATATATTGTTCGAGACAGCCATGATTGCCACATGGGCAGGAACGGCCGCCGGGCTGGACGATCATGTGACCGGCTTCTCCTGCTGTTCCGGCGAAGCCGGTATATAAATGGTGATCCAGAATAATTCCCGCACCGACACCTGCATGAATGCTGACATGAATCAGGTTTTCATGATTTTCCACAAAAGTCTTCTCGGCGAGGGCAGAAAGATTTGCCTCATTTTCCAGCCATACCGGAATATCGAGAGCGTCTGTCAGAACATCTACAATGGGAAGATCTGCCAGATGATAATTCGGAGTAAAAGTGATCTCATTCCGGCAGACGGTTCCATGGATGCCGATACCAATTCCCACGACACCAAAAGGAGTAGCGGGAAGAAGACGAATCTGATTCTGAATGATCTGCAACAGGAAATCGATTGTGGTGTCCCGTTCCAGCGTACAGTTATACTGATGAAGCCGGCAGTTTTGTCCAAGCAGATCACAGACCATCAGCACGGTGCATTCCACGCCGAGATCGAGGGTGATAATATAACCATTCTGTCGACAGAACTGTAACAGGATCGGTTTTCGACCATACTGAGTCTGGTCGCTTCCGATTTCTTCGATATATTGTTCGTTCAGCAGATCCTGCACGATAGCAGAGATTGTTGCTTTGGTGAGTCCCAGTTTTTTTGATATAGCCGCCCGGGAAAGCGGACCGTCATTGATGACCGTTTCTAAAACAAGCCGCCGATTCATCTCCCGGATCAGTTCTCTGCTTCCTGTGACCATGCAGGCACCTCCTTCCTGTAAAATCTTCTTTTTCTTAAACTAATATTTACCATACCACAATTTGTTTGATAAGTAAACAAATTAAAATAAAGAATGTTCCAGGATACATTTTTTCGCAATTTTCAGTAAACTAAAAAATATCTTGACGAAAGATACAACAAGTGATACAGTGTGATTAGTTTAGTAAATAAACAAATGAAACGAAAAAGAAACTGCACGGAAGATCCGTCAGAATAAACAGTGAAAGAAAATCAAGGAGGAATAAGATCATGATGAACATGCCGGAAGTAAAATTAGGTATCGTGGCAGTAAGTAGAGATTGCTTCCCGATCACCCTGTCCGAGTCAAGAAGAAAAGCAGTGGCAGCAGCTTATAAGGGAGAACTGTACGAATGTCCAACCGTAGTAGAGAGTGAGCTGGATATGCAGAAAGCCCTGAAAGAGGTGCAGGAAGCAGGATGTAATGCCCTGGTTGTCTATCTTGGAAACTTCGGTCCGGAGACCGCAGAGACTCTGCTGGTAAAATATTTTGACGGACCGTGTATGGTGGTTGCGGCAGCAGAAGAGCATGGAGACAATCTGGTACAGGGACGTGGAGATGCATATTGCGGTATGCTGAACGCAAGCTACAACCTGCAGCTTCGCAATCTGAAAGCATATATCCCGGAATATCCGGTAGGAACACCGGAAGAAGTCGCTGAGATGATGGAAGAGTTTGTTCCGATTGCAAGAGCCGTTGTTGGTCTGAAAGATCTGAAAATTATCACTTTCGGTCCGCGTCCGCAGGACTTTATGGCTTGTAATGCACCGATCAAACAGCTGTTCAACCTGGGTGTGGAGATCGAAGAAAACTCCGAACTGGATCTGTTCGAAGCATTCCACAAACATGACGGAGACGAAAGAATCCCGGCAGTGGTTGCAGATATGGAAAAAGAACTGGGGGATGGAAACAACAAACCAACCATTCTTCCAAAACTGGCACAGTATGAATTGACTCTCCTTGACTGGATCGAAGCACACAAAGGATCCAGAAAATACGTTGCCATCGCAGGAAAATGCTGGCCGGCGTTCCAGACACAGTTCGGTTTTGTTCCGTGCTATGTGAACAGCCGTCTGACCGGAAGAGGCATCCCGGTATCCTGTGAGGTGGATATCTATGGCGCACTGAGTGAATTTATCGGAACAATGGTAAGTAACGATGCTGTAACCCTGCTGGATATCAACAATACCGTACCTGCAGATATGTATGAAAGTGAAATCAAAGGAAAATATAATTATACACACAAAGATACATTTATGGGATTCCACTGTGGTAATACCACAACCGGAAAACTGACTTCCTGCTCCATGAAATATCAGCTGATCATGGCAAGATCCCTTCCGGAAGAAGTGACACAGGGAACACTGGAAGGAGATATCGTACCTGGAGATATTACATTCTTCCGTCTGCAGAGTACGGCTGACGGAAAACTGCGCGCTTATGTGGCAAACGGTGAAGTACTTCCGGTTGCTACCCGTTCCTTCGGTGGCATCGGTATCTTCGCGATTCCGGAGATGGGAAGATTCTATCGTCATGAGCTGATCGAAAAAGGCTATCCACATCACGGAGCCGTTGCATTCGGACACTATGGAAAAGCACTGTTTGAAGTATTCAAATACATCGGCGTAACACCGGATGAGATCGGATACAACCATCCGAAGGGAGACCGATATCCGACAGAAAATCCTTTTGCATAAAATAAAAATGGATCAGATGACAGAGCGTGTTTGAAATTTATTTGAACACGCTCTTGTACATAATAGATACAGGAGGAAAAAGATGAAATATTATATCGGCGTAGACCTTGGAACATCTGCAGTAAAACTTCTGCTGATGGATCAGGAAGGACAGGTTGTCAATATCGTATCCAGAGAATACCCACTGTCGTTCCCGCATCCGGGCTGGTCAGAACAGAATCCGGAAGACTGGTGGGAACAATCGAAAGAGGGAATCCGTGAACTGATCAGCAAGATCGACGCGGCAGAGGTGGCAGGTATCAGTTTTGGCGGACAGATGCATGGACTGGTTATTCTGGATGAGAAGGATCAGGTGATCCGCCCGGCGATTCTGTGGAACGACGGGCGAACCACAAAAGAAACCGATTATCTGAATCAGGTGATCGGAAAAGAAAAACTGTCTGAATATACGGCGAATATCGCATTTGCCGGATTTACCGCACCGAAGCTTCTGTGGGTAAAGGAAAATGAGCCGGAAAATTTTGCGAAGATTTGTAAAATTATGCTTCCGAAAGACTATCTGGCATACTGTCTGACCGGTGTACATTGTTGTGATTACTCCGATGCATCCGGTATGCTTCTGCTGGATGTGAAAAATAAATGCTGGTCAGAACAGATGATGGAAATCTGTGGCGTCAGCAGGGAACAGATGCCGGAACTTTTTGAAAGTTATGAAAAAGTGGGCACATTAAAACCGGAGGTAGCAAAAGAGCTGGGACTGCCGGAAACCTGTCTGGTGGCAGCGGGTGCCGGGGATAATGCTGCGGCAGCAGTGGGAACCGGTACAGTGGGAGATGGTCAGTGTAATGTGTCTCTGGGAACCAGCGGAACAATTTTTATTTCCAGTGAGAATTTCGGTGTGGATCCACACAATGCCTTGCATGCATTTGCCCATGCTGACGGACATTATCATCTGATGGGATGCATGCTGAGTGCGGCATCCTGCAATAAATGGTGGATGGATACCATTATCGGAACGAAAGATTACGAAAAAGAGCAGGAAGTGATAGAAAAGCTGGGAGAAAATCATGTATTCTTCTTACCATATCTGATGGGAGAACGCTCTCCGCATAATGATCCGCAGGCGAGAGGAACCTTTATCGGCATGTCCATGGATACCACACGTGCGGATATGACACAGGCGGTTCTGGAAGGCGTGGCGTTTGCGATCCGTGATTCTTTTGAGATAGCAAAATCTCTGGGGATTCATATCGAGAGAACCAGGATCTGTGGCGGTGGAGCGAAGAGTCCACTGTGGAGGAAGATCATTGCCAATGTACTGAATATCAAAGTAGACCGGATCGCTTCCGAGGAGGGACCGGCGCTTGGCGGCGCGATGCTTGCTGCAGTTGCGGATGGAACCTTTGCATCGGTGGAAGCGGCGGCTGCAAGGATCGTGAAAGTGGTGGAAACTGTAGAACCGGATCCGGAGATCGCAGAAAAATACGAGACACAGTATCGGAAATTTGTGCAGATCTATCCGACGGTGAAAGCGTTATTCCCGAAGCTTTCCTGAATACAAACGAATGTACAGACAATAAAGTAATGGAAAAACGGGCAGGAAACTAGTTTCAGATAGTATTCCTGCCTGCTTTTACATTTGTGCTTTATACAGAAAACATATATAATAGAGATAACTGTGAAGGTGTGGAGCAGTTATTAATAAGAGGAATTATATACATGGAGGTTTTTACAAATGAAATACGATTTTACAACAATCATGGATCGTCACGGTATGGATGCGATTGCGGTAGATGGTCTCAGTGAAGACGGACAGGGAAGTCCGGCGAAACCAAAAGAGGGATTTGATATTATTCCGATGTGGGTGGCGGATATGAATTTTGCGACAGTACCGACTGTACAGGAGGCAATTGCGGAGAGAGTAAAGCACCCGGCATTTGGATATTTTGATCCGCGGGAAGAGTATTTTCAGGAGATTATCGACTGGCAGACGAAACGAAACGGTGTAGAGGGACTGACTGCGGAGGCAATCGGGTATGAAAATGGTGTACTCGGCGGTGTTCTGTCTGCATTACAGGCATTTGCAAGTCCGGGGGATGCAGTGCTTCTGCACAGCCCGACTTATATCGGATTTACCGGATGCATCGGAAATTATGGATATAAGATGGTTCACAGTCCGCTGAAAAAAGATGCGGAAGGAATCTGGAGAATGGATTATGAAGATATGGATGCGAAGATCAAAGAGCATCATATCCATGTGGCAGTCTTCTGTAATCCCCATAACCCGTGTGGCCGGGTATGGGAACGCTGGGAGATTGAAAAAGCGATGGAAGTATATAAGGCCAATAACTGCGTGGTTATCTCCGATGAGATCTGGTCGGATCTGATTCTGGAAGGATATCATCATACGCCGGCACAGTCTGTCAGCGAGGATGCGAGAAACCGCACCGTGGCAATGTATGCGCCGAGCAAAACCTTTAACCTGGCAGGCCTGGTGGGAAGTTATCATATCATTTACAATTCCTATCTTCGTGACCGGGTGATGGCAGCCAGCAGTAAATCACACTATAATGCGATGAATGTACTTTCCATGTATGCACTGATCGGTGCATATAAACCGGAAGGCTATGAGTGGGTGGATGAACTGTGCCGGGTACTGAGCGGAAATGTTTCCTATGCCTGCGATTTCATCAAAGAACACTTTCCCGGTGTCACATTAAGCCGCCCGCAGGGAACCTATATGCTGTTCCTGGACTGCGAAGAATGGTGTAAGACACATGGAAAAACCATCGACGAGGTCCTCAAAGCTGGTTGGGATGTAGGTGTGGCATGGCAGGATGGTCGCCCGTTCTTTGCCCCGTACGGCATCCGCGTAAACCTGGCACTGCCACTCAGCAGAGTGCAGGAAGCTTTTGAACGGCTGAAAAAATATGTGTTTGTGGAAGAAAAATAAAATACCTTTTGCCTCCAACATCATAAAATGACGATGTCAAGAAAAAGTACTTGACACCCATGAAAGATTGTTGTATGATGTCCAAGGTGATGCACATGGATAAGCTTGCGAGACAGGCATTATTATATGATTTTTATGGCGAACTGCTGACGGAGCATCAGCAGAATGTTTACGAAGATGTTGTGTTGAATGATTATTCGCTCAGCGAGGTGGCACAGGATCAGGGAATCAGCCGGCAGGGGGTTCATGATCTGGTGAAGCGCAGTACCAGAATACTGGAAGAATATGAAGAAAAACTGCATCTGGTAGAAAAGTTCGTAGCGGTCCGCGAGAAGATACATGAGATTCACGGACTGACACAACACTATGAGGAAAAAGATCTGAATCAGGTGATGAACCGGATCGAGACTTTATCCCACAGCATATTAGAGGAGTTATAATACATGGCATTTGAAAGTTTAACTGAAAAACTGCAGAATGTATTCAAAAACCTGAGAAGCAAAGGCCGTCTGACCGAGGCAGATGTAAAGGTAGCATTAAAAGAAGTTAAGATGGCACTTCTGGAAGCAGATGTCAGTTTTAAAGTGGTAAAACAGTTTATCAAAGCGGTACAGGAACGTGCGATCGGTCAGGATGTGATGAACGGACTGAATCCGGGGCAGATGGTGATCAAGATCGTAAACGATGAACTGGTATCTCTGATGGGAAGTGAGACCACGGAGATCGCGTTGCGTCCGGCAGGAGAGATTACTGTTATTATGATGGCAGGTCTTCAGGGTGCAGGTAAGACAACAACCACAGCAAAGATCGCCGGAAAGCTGAAAGCAAAAGGCAGAAAGCCATTGCTTGTAGCCTGTGATGTTTATCGTCCGGCAGCAATCACACAGTTGCAGATCAACGGTGAAAAACAGGGTGTGGAAGTTTTCTCGATGGGAGATAAACAGAACCCGGTAAACATCGCCAAAGCAGCGATTGAACATGCAAAGAATCAGAACTTTAACGTTGTGATCCTCGATACCGCCGGTCGTCTTCATGTAGATGAAGATATGATGCAGGAACTGATCCGGATCAAAGAAGAAGTCAATGTGGATCAGACCATTCTGGTAGTTGACGCGATGACCGGTCAGGATGCAGTTAATGTGGCAGAGTCCTTCAATCAGAAGGTGGGCATTGACGGCGTGATCTTAACAAAGATGGATGGTGATACCCGAGGCGGTGCGGCACTTTCTATCAAAGCAATTAGTGGAAAACCGATTCTGTATGTAGGTATGGGAGAGAAACTTTCCGATCTCGAACAGTTCTACCCGGATCGTATGGCTTCCCGTATCCTGGGAATGGGCGATGTGATGAGCCTGATTGAAAAAGCTCAGCAGAACATCGACGAGGACAAAGCCCGTGAGATGGAACAGAAGATCAAGAAAGCAACCTTTGGCTTTGACGATTATCTGGAGAGCATGAACCAGATGAAGAACATGGGCGGTATTTCCAGTGTATTGAACATGCTTCCCGGACTGGGAAACAAAGCAAAAGACATCGAGGGTATGATCGATGAGAAAGACATGGCGAGAAAAGAAGCCATCATCCTTTCCATGACTCCGAAAGAAAGAGCCAACCCGGATCTTTTGAACCCGTCCAGAAAGAAACGAATCGCTCAGGGCGCAGGTGTAGATATTGCGGAAGTCAACCGGATGGTTAAACAGTTTGATCAGACCAGAAAGATGATGAAACAGATGCCTGGCATGCTGGGTGGTAAAAGCGGTAAAAGAGGCGGCTTTAAGCTTCCCTTTTAAATAAACAAATAAAACTATAATAAACAAGGATAACCTTAAGGAGGAAATTAAAATGGCAGTAAAAATCAGACTGAGAAGAATGGGTCAGAAAAAAGCACCTTTCTATAGAATCATCGTTGCAGATTCCAGATCCCCAAGAGACGGAAGATTCATCGAAGAGATCGGAACATACGATCCTACTTGTGATCCGAGCGTATACAAAGTAGACGAAGAAGCAGCTAAAAAATGGCTGGCAAACGGTGCTCAGCCTACAGAAGTTGTAAGCAAAATCTTCAAATTAGCCGGTATCGAAAAATAATGCAGGACCGCCAGGGGCTGCTGAATTATGTTGTTGCTGTTCATGATTTGTTCTGAGCAGTAATATCGTTTTTGCCTGATGCATTTCTCTGAGATGGAAATGCTTTGACAAATACGTGGAGGTGCGTGATGAAAGATTTAGTAGAAGTAATTGCAAAATCCCTCGTAGACCATCCGGAAGAAGTGGTAGTAAACCAGACTGAAGAGAGCAATGCGATTTTAGTAGAATTGAAGGTGGCACCTTCCGATATGGGCAAGGTGATTGGCCGTCAGGGACGCATCGCAAAGGCAATCCGAACTGTGGTAAAAGCTGCTTCCTCTAAATGTGATAAGAAGGTTGTAGTTGAAATTCTGCAATAGCTGAAAATATGAGGATATAGCCATTGGCTATATCCTTTTTCATTCATTTCCGCGTGTAACAAATATCGTTGGAAACAAAGAGGAGTAGAGATATGGAACAATTGCTGCAGGTTGGAGTAATCTCCAGCACTCACGGGATCCGGGGAGAAGTAAAAGTATTTCCTACTACAGACGATCCAGATCGGTTCAGAAAATTAAAACAGGTAATCCTGGATACCGGAAGAGAACAGAAAGACCTGGAAATCGAAGGGGTAAAATTTTTCAAACAGTTTGTGATTCTGAAATTTAAAGGCATTGATAATATCAATGACATTGAAAAGTATAAAGGAAAGAGCCTGTATGTGACCAGAGAACATGCAGTGAAATTAAAAAAAGATGAGTATTTTATTGCAGATCTGATTGATATGCAGGTAGAACTTGAGGATGGTACAGCATTTGGTGTTCTGACAGATGTGATGCAGACAGGGGCAAATGATGTGTATTGTATCCGGACAGAAGAACATGGAGAGGTTCTGATCCCGGCAATCAAAGACTGCATCCTTGATGTGGATGTGGAAGCAGGAAAAATGAAAATTCATCTGTTGGATGGTCTGATCTGACCGCTTTTTGACGGGACAGATTCAGACAGGTATCCATGTTGATAAAAAGCAGCTGTGCAAACGGCTGTATGATTACAGGAAGGAAAGAGTATGCATTATCATGTACTTACATTGTTTCCCGAGATGATCGAACAGGGTATGGGAACCAGTATTATGGGACGGGCTATGGAGCAGGGACTGATCCGGCTGACTGCAACGAACATCCGGGATTTTTCAACCAATAAACATATGAAAGTGGACGACTATCCATATGGCGGAGGAGCCGGCATGGTGATGCAGGCAGAACCTGTCTACGGAGCATGGAAACAGGTGACCGAATCCATCGGATACAAACCACGTGTGATCTATCTGACACCGCAGGGAAAAGTATTTCAGCAGTCGATGGTGGAAGATTTTGCCAGAGAACAGGATCTTGTATTCTTGTGTGGGCACTATGAAGGTATCGATGAGCGTGTGCTGGAAGAGGTGGTAACAGATTATGTGTCAATCGGTGATTATGTACTGACAGGCGGGGAACTTCCGGCACTGGTAATGATGGATGCAATTTCCCGTTTTGTGCCGGGAGTGTTGAATAATGAAGAATCCGCGGAATTTGATTCCTTCCATGACAATCTTCTGGAATATCCGCAGTACAGCCGTCCGGCAGAATGGATGGGGAAAAAAGTACCGGATGTGCTGCTTTCCGGTCATCATGCGAATATTGAAAAGTGGAGGAGAGAGCAGTCTATCCTGCGAACCCTTCAGAACCGTCCGGAACTTCTGGAAGATGCAGTACTGAGTAAAAAAGAAAAACAGTATCTGGAACAGCTGCGGAGAAATATGGCACAAGAGGATCCATCCCCCTGTGAAAAATAAAAAATCTGGTATTAGAGAAAATTCTTCTCACATATACTGAGTAGTAGTATAGGTGAGGAGGATTTTTCTATATGGAGCCATTTGCTGTCTACAAAGATATACAAGCCCGTACGAAGGGCCAATTCCTTCTGGGGGTGGTAGGACCGGTCCGGACGGGCAAATCCACATTTATCCGGCGGTTCATGGAACTTCTGGCACTTCCGGGAATGGAAGAACAGGATGCTGCGGAGGTGCGGGATCAGCTGCCGGTTTCCGGTTCAGGAAAAACAATTACAACAGTGGAACCCAAATTTATTCCCAGGGAAGCGGTGAATGTAAATCTGGGAGAAGAGATTCCGGTGAAGATCCGACTGATCGACTGCGTGGGATTTATGGTGCCTGAAGCTACAGGGGATATGGAGCAGGAAAAAGAACGAATGGTAAAAACCCCCTGGTATGAACAGGAGATTCCGTTTCATCAGGCGGCAGAGATTGGAACCAGAAAAGTGATCCAGGAACATTCTACCATCGGTCTCGTAGTAACCTGCGACGGTTCCTTCGGTGATATTCCGCGTAAAAATTTTGTGGATGGAGAAGAAAAGACAGTACAGGAACTCAAAAAACAGGGGAAACCATTTTTGATTCTTGTGAATTCGAAAAAGCCGTACGGGGAAGAGGCACAGAAGCTGGTAAAAGAACTGGAAGAAAAATATCAGGCAGCGGTACTCGGAGTAAACTGTGAACAACTTCGAAAAGAAGATGTGATCCGGATCCTGGAAAAGATTCTTTATGAATTCCCGGTGCGTCAGATTGAATATTACATACCAAAATGGGTGGAACTGCTTCCGGTCACCCATTATCTGAAAGAAGATCTGTTGAAACAGATGAAAGAGAAGATGGGAACCATGGAATATATCCGTGATATCCGGCAGGAAAATCTGGAGATGGACAGTAACTATGTCAAATCAGTCGCACTGGAAGAAATCAACCTTTCCAACGGCGTGGTAAAAGTCCGTATTCAGATCGAAGACCCCTATTATTATCAGGTGATGAGCGAGATGACCGGTGTGACGATAGAGAGCGAGTACCAGCTGATCCATACGCTGAAAGAGCTGGCGCAGATGAAACAGGAATATACAAAAGTCCAGCAGGCCATCGAATCCGTACGTGGAACAGGTTATGGTGTGGTGATCCCCGAGAAGAATGAGATCACACTGGAAGAACCGGTTGTGATCCGTCAGGGAAACAAATATGGTGTCAAGATCAAGTCTGTCAGTCCTTCCATCCATATGATCAAAGCGAATATTGAGACTGAGATTGCACCGATTGTAGGAAGTGAGGAACAGGCGCACGATCTGATCACATTCATCAAAGAAAATGAAAAAAATACCGATGATGGTATGTGGGAGACCAATATTTTCGGAAAATCCATCGAACAGCTGGTAGAAGACGGCATCCGTACCAAGATTGCTCAGATCAGTGAAGAAAGTCAGGTGAAGCTGCAGGATACGATGCAAAAGATTGTCAATGACAGCAAGGGCGGGTTGATCTGTATAATTATCTGAAAAAAGTGCTGAGGAAAATGCAAAGAAATTGACAAAGATTTGTAACAAAGTTATAATAAAAGCTGTGGCAAAGAAACCAGTACATTGTTTCTTGTATAATCGAGAAGAGTGCAATGCTTCAGATATAGAAGAAAATACAATAGAAGAAAGTACAATAGAAGAAAGTACAATAGAAGGAAGTACATATGAAGAAAAAATACGTAAGCAGATTACTGGCAGGATGCCTTACGGTCACGATGCTCACACCGACCGGAGCACTGGCAAGTGTTCCGCAGCCGGTAGTGACACAGGAAGCATCCCGGGAGGCCGGACAGGAGAACGAAACAGAAAGCAAAGAACAGGCAGCGGAATATGCAGCAGAGGGTACGGCAGAGGTACAGACAGACGAAACCGAAGCAGCAGAAAACAAAACAGCTGCAGATACGAGCAAAGAACAGGCAGAACCGCAGCCGGCACAGACCGGTGAACAGGCAGAACCGCAGACGACACAGACCGGTGAACAGGCGGCTTCAGAGGCAGAACCTCAGGCACAGGTACAGCCACGGGCTGTTGTGGATGTCAATCAGTGGATCCGGAATGGAAACCGCTGGTGGTACCGTCATGCAGACGGAAGCTATACCACCAATGGATGGGAAGTGATCAATGGAGTCTGGTATTACTTTGACGGAGCCGGCTGGATGGTAACCGGCTGGGTAAAACTGTCCGGAACCTGGTATTATCTGACAGGAAGCGGAGCGATGGCAACGGGCTGGATCCAGACCGGTGGAACCTGGTATTACATGAACATCAGTGGAGCGATGGTAACCGATACCTGGATCGGAAATAATTATGTAGACGGAAGCGGAGCCTGGATCCCTGGAAAAGTAAAAGCACAGGCCGGTTGGGTACAGAGCGGAAGCCGCTGGTGGTACCGTCATGCAGACGGAAGCTATACCAGAAATAATTGGGAAATGATCAACGGAAGCTGGTATTATTTTGACGGAGCCGGCTGGATGGCAACCGGCTGGCTGAAGCTTGGAAACAACTGGTACTATCTGAATCCGGGTAATGGAGCTATGGTAACCGGCTGGTTACAGCTGGGAAGCACCTGGTATTACATGAATGGAAGCGGAGCCATGGAGACAGACACCTGGATCGGAAACAGCTATGTGGATGCCAATGGTGTATGGGATCAGTCAAAAACAAAGGCTCAGGCTTACTGGGTTCAGAATAACGGCCGCTGGCTGTATGTGCAGGAAGATGGTTCTTATGCAAAGAGCACATGGAAAACGATTGACGGAAAAGAATACTATTTCGGTGCTGACGGTTATATGGTAACCGGCTGGCTGAAGCAGGGAAGCACCTGGTATTATCTGAAACCGACCGCAAAGAACAGTGCAGAAAAAGTAGGTGAGAAAGCCTATAATTACTGGGTGGGAACAGCCGGGATCGGTGGTTATTACATTGATAAATACGGCAGAATGGTAGCCGGTAAAGATTACAGCCTCGGAAGTTATGTCTATACATTCGATGCCAACGGACTATGCACGAACCGGGAAAACCGTTATCTTCAGGTGACTGATGCGAATGGAAGAAAATACAATGTGGAAAAGAAAACATATCTTTCCGATCCTCAGGTGGGTGTGGATGTAACAGAGGACGAGTTCCTTGCGGCAGCTGTCTATGCAGAGTCGGCAAACCAGGGACTTACCGGTATGACAGGTGTCGCGATGGTTATGTTAAACCGTATGCGGACCAATAAGACCAGCTCGGCTCCATATCCATCAGAAGCGAAAAATATGATTTATCAGGCAACACAGTTTGAAGTGGCAAGAGATGGAGCACTGACAAGAAGTCTGAATCTCATCGTGAGCGGCAAAGGCGGTACAGCGATGGAAAATGCAAAAAAAGCTGTTGCGAACGCCAGAGCAATCTGTGATGCTTACGATAATAACAAGACCGATGAGCTGAGCGATGAAGTGAAAGGTATACTGGAAGAACTGAAGATTCCGGAAGGTCATACTATGCTGGAATATCTGGGATTTATGACACCAAAAGCATTTGAGAATGCGAATCTGGATCCGGAAAAAACACATGCATTTACATATAAAAATACGACGTTCTACAGCACCTGGATCAAAAAATCCTGATACTATCCATCATTGACAGCCTACAGGAAAGAGTTTATAATATTGTCGTGAAAAATTTATCACATACAGTTGCAGGAAAACAGGTGAAATTCCTGTACAAGTCCGTTACCGTTAAAGTCGGAGTACTCTCTGTATGGTGAGGACTGTAAACATTTGCGGCAACCGAAGGATTACAGAATAGAAATGAGCAGGAAAACCGTTGTCTTTTTGACAACGGTTTTTTACTTACAGGAAACTGCGTTCCTGCAAAGTAAAAACGCTCCGCGAGAATGTGCTAAGACACATTCTTTGTTCATGTATGCAGGCAACAAGACAAAGCAAAAGTAAACTGTGATTGGAAAAAATAATATGGATAAAAAAACACACCGCACCGGTCTGGAAGGATATTATGCGGTAGATGAAAAAAACAGAAAACTTCGTTACGGTTATACAACCGGTTCCTGTGCGGCAGCTGCGGCGCAGGCGGCAACGCGGATGCTGCTGACCGGAGAAAAAGTGGAAGAGGTGGCTTTACAGACACCAAAAGGAATTTTACTGCATCTGCTGATCGAGGAGATTTCCATGGATGAGGGAAGGGTGCGCTGTGCCGTGCAGAAGGATGGCGGTGATGATCCGGATGTAACGACGGGAATCTATGTATATGCAAACGTTTCCCGCAAGGATGCACCACAGATTACTCTGGACGGAGGGATCGGCGTAGGAAGAGTGACCAGACCGGGTCTGTGGCAGGCAGTTGGCGAGGCGGCGATCAACAAGGTTCCAAGGCAGATGATCCTTGAAAATGTAGAGCAGGTCTGTAAAGAATATCACTACACCGGAGGTCTGGATGTGCAGATTGAGATTCCGGCAGGAGTGGAGCTTGCAAAAAAGACGTTTAATCCACGCCTGGGTATCGAAGGCGGAATCTCTGTTCTTGGAACAAGTGGCATCGTGATCCCGATGAGTGAGACAGCACTGGTGGCCAGCCTGCGGCTGGAGATGAAGATGCTGGTGGAAGGCGGCGGGTCTTATCTGGTGATTACACCGGGAAATTACGGTCAGGCTTTTTCAAAAGAACAGACAAGACTGGATCTTACCTATTCGATGAAATGCAGCAATTATGTGGGGGAGACCCTGGATATGGCAAGAGAGCTGGGTGTAAAGGGTATCTTGTTTATCTCCCATATCGGCAAATTTGTGAAAGTAGCCGGTGGAATCATGAATACCCATTCCCGCCAGGCAGACAGTCGAAGCGAACTGATGGCAGCGAATGCGATCCGCGCCGGCGCAGATCTGGAGACGGCAAAAGAGATTCTTGATACGATCACCACGGAGCAGAGTGTGGAGATTTTAAAACGAAAAGGTTATCTGGAAGCTACGATGAAAGAAATCAGTGACCGGGTAGAATTCTATTTGAATAAAAGGGCAGGCGAACAGCTGGAAGTGGGAACTGTTTTATTTTCCAATGTATATGGAAAGCTGGCAGAAACCTCGAAAGTTCCGGAACTCGCCCGAAAAATCATGAAGCAGGTAGAAAAAAAAGCACACAATCAATGTGCAGATAAAGAACAGAAACCAAATCAACAGAAAAACGAGGAGAAAAAACTATGAGTGGAATATTATATGGACTTGGAGTGGGACCGGGAGATCCGGAACTGCTGACACTGAAAGCCCTTCGTCTGATCCGCGAGAATCCTGTGATCGCAGTACCAGGCAACGATATAAAAGCCAGTGTCGCTTATCAGATCGTAAAAGGAGCGTATCCAAAACTGGATGAAAAAGAACTGATTCCGGTGGCTATGCCGATGACAAAAGACAGGGCAGTACTGGAAGACAATCATAATAAGGCTGCAGATGCAGTGGAATCTTATCTGAAACAGGGAAAAAATGTGGTGTTTCTGACACTGGGAGATCCTACTATATATTCCACTTATCTGTATGTACATAAACGTATCCTGGAACGCGGTTATCAGGCTGAAATCGTGAGCGGGATCACTTCTTTCTGTGCAGTGGCGGCCCGTCTTAATATGGGTCTGGCGGAGATGGCAGAACCGCTCCATGTGATTCCGGCGACCTATAAAGCAGAAGAAATGGATGAGCTTTTAAAACTGCCCGGAACCAAAGTGCTGATGAAAAGCGGCAAACGCCTGAAAAAAGTAAGAGACAGCATTTTAAAAAGCGGACAGAATGCCGTAATGATCGAAAACTGCGGCATGCCGGAGGAAAAAATCTATGCATCGGCCAAAGAGATACCGGAAGAAGCAGGATATTATACCCTGCTGATTGTAAAAGATAAAAAGTAAGAAAAAAGTAAGAGTGCCTGACACCAGGGACAAGAGAGGAGAAAACATATGGTACATTTCGTAGGAGCAGGTTCCGGTGCACCGGATCTGATCACACTGAGAGGAAAAAAATTTCTGGAAGAAGCAGACGTAGTGATCTATGCAGGCTCACTGGTCAATCCACAGCTTCTTGAATACACGAAAGAAAACTGTGAGATCTACAACAGTGCGAAGATGACACTGGAAGAAGTTCTGGATGTGATCTTTGCAGCGGAAGAAAAGGGGCTGACAACGGTACGTCTCCATACCGGAGATCCTTCTTTGTATGGTGCGATCCGGGAACAGATGGATGTTCTGGAAGAAAAAAATATTGCATTTGATTATTGCCCGGGTGTCAGCAGCTTCTGTGGTGCGGCATCCGCGCTGAACCTGGAATACACACTGCCGGATGTATCACAGAGCGTGATCATAACCCGAATGGAAGGAAGAACTCCGGTACCGGAAAAAGAGAGCATCCAGTCCTTTGCAGCCCATCAGGCAACGATGGTTGTCTTTTTAAGTACAGGCATGTTAGAAGAACTGAGCAGAAGACTGATTGAGGGTGGTTACACCGCCGATACTCCGGCAGCGATTGTATACAAAGCGACCTGGGAAGATCAGAAAACATTCGTCTGTACAGTAGGAACGCTGGCACAGACAGCAAAAGAAAACAATATTACAAAGACCGCACTGATGATCATCGGTGATGTGGTGGCTCACAGCCACTATGACCGGTCAGAACTGTATAATCCGACATTCACCACAGAGTTTCGGGAAGCAACAAAATAAGATGAAAAAGACAGGAATCATCGCATTCACAGAACATGGCTGTGTCCTTGGAGAAAAACTTCTGAGAGATCTGCAAAAGCAGGATCAGGAGGTGTATGGCTTTGTGAAAAGTAAATATGTAGAGCTTCCTGAGAAACATCCTTTTCGGAAAGTGAAAGGAACCCTGAGAGAATGGGCAGAAGAATGGATCCCCCGACTGGACGGAATCATCTTTTTCAGTGCCACCGGGATCGCTGTGAGAACCATCGCTCCTTTCGTGGTAAGTAAGAAAACAGACCCGGCGGTTGTGGTGATCGATGAACGGGGCAGCTATGCGATCTCTCTTCTCTCCGGTCATCTCGGCGGAGCAAACGAACTGACGGAATTCGCTGCAGAAAGCATCGGAGCGCAACCCGTGATCACCACAGGGACAGACGTAAACCACACTTTTGCGGTGGATGTCTTCGCCCGGAAAAACAATCTGGTGATTTCTGATATGGAGCTGGCAAAAGAGATGGCGGCGTTGCTGATCCGGGGAAAAACGATTGCCTGGGGAGCCGGAGAAGGATTCGTCTTTCCGAAAGAACAGACCATTCCGGAACAGCTGCGATTCCGGAAGACGGAAAGCCCGGATGGGAAACAGGGAACTTTATGGTTTGCAATCCCGCAAAGTGACAGAGAACAGGAAGAAGCCCCGGGAACAGAGCAGACTCGGATGCTTCATCTGTATCCGAAAAATGTGTATCTCGGGGTGGGTTGCAGGAAAAACACACCGGAAGAAAAGATCGAAACACAGATTCAGAAGTATCTGTCAGAACATGGAATAGCTGCAGAACAGATTATCCTGGCAGCCAGCATCGATCTGAAAAAAGAAGAGCCGGGACTGCTGGCGTTCTGTGAAAAATATCACCTTCCTTTTGTGACTTATCGTGGAGAAGAACTTGAAAAAGCAAAAGGTACCTTTACGCCATCTGCATTTGTCAGCAAGATCACCGGTGTGGACAATGTATGCGAACGAAGTGCCAGCCTTGCCGGCGATGGCGGAACATTTATCATGAGAAAACAGGCCGCAGAGGGAGTGACCGCTGCGTGTACAATAAAGAAATGGAGTGTGAGCTTTGAATAAATTATATGTAATCGGTATCGGACCGGGAGAATACGAACAGATGACACTGAAGGCAATTCATGCAATGGAAAAAAGTGAGGTAATTATCGGCTATACAGTATATGTAGATCTGGTAAAAGAACATTTTCCGGGGAAAGAATTCCTGACCACTCCCATGAAAAAAGAGGTGGATCGTTGTGTGATGGCTTTTGAAGAAGCAAAAAAGGGAAAAGTAGTTTCCATGATCTGCAGCGGAGATGCCGGTGTGTACGGTATGTCCGGACTGATGTATGAGGTCGGTGTCAACTATCCGGAAGTAGAACTGGAGATTATTCCCGGTGTAACAGCAGCGACCGGCGGTGCGGCAGTACTGGGTGCTCCGCTGATCCACGATTTCTGTCTGATCAGTCTGAGTGATCTGCTGACACCGTGGGAGAAGATTGAAGCACGTCTGCTGGCAGCTGCAGAGGCTGATTTTGTTGTGTGTCTGTATAACCCGTCCAGCAAGAAGCGAAGCGATTATCTGCAGAAAGCCTGTGATCTGATGATGCAGTACAAGAGCCCGGAGACTGTATGCGGTATCGTAAGCTACATCGGAAGAGACGGGGAACATTATGAAGTGATGGATCTGAAAACCCTGCGGGATACGAAGGTAGATATGTTTACGACCGTATGGGTGGGCAATTCACAGACCAAAGAGATTAACGGTAAGATGGTAACACCGAGGGGATATCGAAATGTATAAAGTTCTGCTGTTTGGCGGTACGGTGGAAGGACGCACCGTGGCCGAATATTTGAATGAAAATAAAATACCTTCCATGGTATGTGTCGCTACGGAATACGGAGAAAGTCTGTTGCCGCAGGGTGAATATCTGGAATTATCCCACGAACGTCTGGATGAAAAGCAGATGGAAGAGCGGATGTTACAGATGGAGAACGGGCTGGTCATCGATGCGACTCATCCGTATGCCCAGGTAGTGACGGAAAATATTGAGACCGCCTGCGAACGTACCGGAACTGCCTATCTGCGGGTGGTGCGTCAGGAAAGCCGGCGTCTTGAAGAAGAAGAAACCATTACATATGTAAAAAGCATCCGGGAAGCGGTGGAATATCTGGAAAAAACCAGTGGAAATATTCTGGTTACCACCGGGAGCAAAGAACTGTCTGCCTATACGGCACTGACCGATTATCAGGAAAGAATCTATGCCAGAGTGCTTTCTCTGGTGGAAGTTGTCTCTTCTTGCGCAAAACTTGGCATCGAAGGGAAACATCTGCTGTGCATGCAGGGACCTTTTTCCCGGGAAATGAATATCGCACTGATCCATCAGTTTGATATCACATGGATGGTAAGTAAAGAATCGGGAAGAGCCGGAGGATTCCTGGAAAAATATCAGGCGGCAAAAGAAACCGGCTGCCGGATGATTGTCATCGGACGACCGAAGGAAGAACAGGGTGTGGAACTGGAAAAATGTATCGAGTATCTGAACCGCCGATTCCTCTCGGAAGAAACTGTTGCAAATGATGCAAAAATCGAAAAAGTCAATACTTATACAGACAATACAGACAATATAAAAAATATAGAGAATCCTGGCAGCGGGCAGGTAAACATGCAGGAAAAGGCTGAGCAGGAATCTGCCATGCAGGAAGCAGCAACGCAAAATACAGAAGCGGTAACCGAAGAAGAAGAAACTGAGGATATCCTTCGGGGGCAAAAGGTATCTCTCGTGGGAATCGGTATGGGAACTGCAGATACTCTGACACAGGAAGGAAAACAGGCACTGGAGTGTGCGGATCTTCTGATCGGAGCAGCACGGATGGTGGAACATATCCGGAAACCGGGCCAGGAAGTCTGGACCGGATACAAACCGGAAGAGATCTGCGCCTATATTGCGGCCCATCCGGAGCACAGAAACGTGGCGATTGCCCTCTCAGGAGATGTCGGATTCTACAGCGGAGCCAAAAAACTTCTGGAGACACTGCACCGGGAACTGCCGATGGTACAGAAAAAAGTGTACTGTGGCATATCTTCTATGATTTATTTCTGCGCAAAACTGGAAACACCGTGGGAAGATGTTCATCCGGTCAGCCTTCATGGAAGAGAGTGCAATCTACCCGGACTTCTGCGTATATACGGAAAGATTTTTGCTATTGTGGGAACGACAGACGGCATCGCAAAATTGTGTCAGAAGCTGCAGCGCTACGGCATGGGTGATGTGCGGGTAGAGGTGGGCGAACGGCTTTCTTACCCGGAAGAAAAGATCACCCGGGGATATGCCTGGCAGCTGACAGAACTTGAGACGGACAGTCTCAGTGTCGTGTTATTTACCAGAGAGGGAAAAGAAGCCATCGTGACACACGGGATCCCGGATGAAACATTTATCCGGGGAAAAGTGCCGATGACAAAAGAGGAAGTGCGAGACATCTCCCTGTCAAAATTACAACTGACACGGAAATCGATTGTTTACGATGTGGGAGCCGGAACCGGTTCTGTATCCGTAGAGATGGCGATGCAGGCGGTAGAAGGCCGGGTATATGCGATCGAGAAAAAACCGGAGGCTGTGGAACTGTTATATAAAAACAAAGAAAAGTTTGCAGCGGATAATCTTGAGATTGTCGAAGGACTGGCACCGGAAGCCTGCGTGGATCTGCCGGTACCGACCCATGCTTTTATCGGAGGCTCCTCGGGTAACATGAAAGACATCCTTCAGCTGCTGCTTTCGAAGAATCCACGGATCCGTGTGGTGATCAACTGTATCGCCCTCGAATCCGTAGGAGAGGCCATGAACTGTCTGAATACTTTACCGTTTGAGCAGGTGGATATCGCACAGGTGCAGGTGGCAAAAGGCAAAAAAGCCGGGGCTTACCACTTGATGATGGGGCAGAATCCGGTCTATGTGATTTCCTGCCGGGGAAAGGAAGAAACAAATGAATAACAAACGCAAAGTGCCGCGAATCCTTCTCGGGGCAGCCGCGAGCGGAAGCGGAAAGACACTGCTCACCTGCGGACTGCTGCAGGCATTAAAAAACAGAAACCTGCAGGTTGCTTCTTTCAAGTGTGGACCGGATTATATTGACCCGATGTTTCACAGCCGTGTGATCGGAACAAAAAGCAGGAACCTGGACAGCTTTTTTGCAAAGGAAGATACCTTGCGGTATCTTCTGGAGAAAAATGCAAGAGACTGTGAGATTTCTGTGATTGAAGGTGTGATGGGTTACTATGACGGACTTGCGGGGATCTCTCCGAAAGCCAGTGCCTATGATGTGGCAAGAATCACAAAAACCCCCGCGGTGCTGATCGTAAATGCAAAGGGAATGAGTCTGTCTGCGGCAGCTTTTGTCAAGGGCTTTGTGGAATACAGAGAAGACAGTCAGATCCGTGGTGTGATTCTGAATCAGATATCCCCAATGATGTATCCGCGGTTAAAGCAGATCATCGAAGAAACCCTGCCGGTGAAAGTGTACGGGTATGTTCCGGTGGTGAAGGACTGCGTGCTGGAAAGCCGTCATCTGGGTCTGGTGATGCCAGAAGAAATCGCAGATCTGCATGATAAACTGATGAAACTGGCAGAGATCCTGGAAAGATCCGTGGATATTGACGGACTTCTGGAACTGGCAGAAGGTGCAGAGGAACTTCCTGTTCAGGAACCACTGACCGGCTATCATACAAAAAGAAGCGTAAGGATCGCTCTGGCGAAGGATGAAGCGTTCTGCTTTTTCTATCAGGACAATCTGGAGCTTCTGGAAGAAATGGGTGCGCAGTTGATTCCCTTTTCTCCTATTCATGATGAAAAACTCCCGGAAAATATAGACGGAATGCTTTTTCATGGCGGATATCCGGAACTGTATGCAAAAGCACTGAGTGAGAATAAAAAAATGCTTACCTCTGTCCGTGAAGCGGTACAGGCAGGTATTCCCTATATGGCAGAATGCGGTGGTTTTATGTATCTGCATCAGGAGATGGAAGACATGGAAGGACACAGCTGGCCAATGGCCGGGGTTATTCCCGGCAAATCCTGGCGTACGCCCCGGCTTACCAGATTCGGTTATATTACCCTGGAAGACGGAACGTGTTTCGGGAAGAATGTGGGAGAAATCCGGGCCCATGAATTTCATTATTTTGATTCGGATAACTGCGGGGAAAGCTATACGGCCAGGAAACCACTGAGCAGTCGGTCATGGAACTGTATACACAGTGACAGACAGGGAATGAGCGGATTTCCGCATATGTATTATTACAGCAATCTGCAGGTGCCGGAACAGTTCTTACGCACCTGTGAGGAAAGGAAGGCATAAGTATGACGTTAGAGGAAACGCTGGAGAAGATACATCCGGCAGATGAGACAGCCATGGAAGCGGCTCTGGCACACTGGAACAATATTGCCATGCCGCTTCACAGTCTGGGACGGCTACAGGATACGGTTGTTCGTATCGCCGGTATGACAGGGAATGCCAGAGTGGACCTGAAGAAAAAAGCTCTGGTGGTCATGTGCGCCGATAACGGTGTAGTGGAAGAAGGTGTGACACAGAGCGGACAGGAAGTGACCAAAATCGTAGCCGAAAATTTTCTGAAAGAAAAGGCCACAGCAAGTATCCTCTGTAAAAAAGCAGGTGCAGATATCTTCCCGGTGGATATCGGGATTGCCACGGACAGCACGATTCTTCAGCATAAAGTGATGTACGGAACAAAAAATATGGCGAAAGAGCCTGCCATGACAAGGGAACAGGCTGTTCAGGCACTCGAAGTCGGCATCCATATGGTGGAAGAACTCAAAGAAAAAGGGTATGGAATCATAGCAACCGGTGAGATGGGAATCGGCAATACAACGACCAGCAGCGCAGTGACTGCCGTTTTACTGGAGCAGGATCCGGCAGAGGTAACCGGACGCGGTGCAGGGCTTTCCGGTACAGGACTGAAAAAGAAGATTTCTGTGATCAGAGATGCGATTGCCTTGCATAAACCGAAGAAAGAAGATCCGATCGATGTGCTCGCGAAAGTAGGCGGACTCGATATCGCCGGTATGGCAGGGGTATTCTTAGGCGGAGCAGCCTGTCGGATCCCGGTGGTTGCCGATGGATTCATCTCCTGTGTGGCCGCATTGTGTGCGATCCGGATCTGTCCGGCAGTGAAAGATTATGTAATCACATCACACAAATCAAAAGAACCGGCGACGGTGATGATTCTGGAGGCACTGGATATTCCGGTATTTTTAGACTGTGATATGTGTCTGGGTGAGGGAACCGGAGCGGTAACGATTTATCCGATCCTTGATATGGCGCTGGCGGTATATGGAGGCATGTGCACGTTTTCCGATAATCAGATGGAAAATTATGTGCCATTGGTGTAAGAAGAGAAAGTGAAGGAAATCAGAGATGTTTCATGTAGTAACAGGAGGAAGCGGCAGCGGAAAATCTGCATTTGCGGAACAGTGTATCCTGGATTGTCAGGGAAATAAAAGAATCTATATTGCGACGATGTACCCGTTTGATGAAGAAAGCCACCGGAGGATCGCGAGACATCGCGCCATGCGGGCAGAGAAAAAGTTTACGACGATTGAGCGTTATACGGATCTGGAGCATCTTACGATACCGCAGGGGGCAGATGTACTGCTGGAGTGCATGTCGAATCTGACGGCAAATGAGATCTATCAGGAAGGCGGAGCCGGGGACAATACTGTGAAGGCGATCCTGAATGGAATCCACCATCTGCTGGAGCAGGCAGGAAATCTGGTGGTAGTGACGAACGAGGTCTTTTCCGACGGCATCACCTACGATCCGGAGACAGAAAAATATCTGGAAAAACTTGGTGAGATCAACTGTCAGATGGCGCAGATCGCAGATACGGTCACAGAGGTTGTCTACGGAATTCCGATTTTTCATAAAAAGACAGGCGAGGAGAGAAAAAATGAAGAAATTTTATCATAGTTTTCTGATTGCATTTTCCATGTATTCGAAGATCCCGATGCCCCAGTGTGAATGGAATGAAGAAAATATGGCATATGCCATGTGCTTTTTCCCATGGATCGGTGTTGCCATCGGCGGAGTAACCTGGCTGTGGGGGACGTTCGGAACGTATCTTGGGCTTTCCTCAGCCTTTTATACCGTGATCCTGACATTGATCCCATGGTTTCTTACCGGAGGGATCCACCTGGACGGATTGTTGGATACGGCAGATGCGATGAGTTCATGGCAGGAACGTGAGCGCCGGCTGGAGATCCTGAAGGATTCGAATTCCGGAGCATTTGCGGTGATTACCTGTGTGGTTTACTTTATGTTTTATTATGGTGTATACAGCCAGATCAGTGCCCGTGCCCTGGCGATGATCCCCTTTACATTTTGTCTGTCCCGGACATTAAGCGGGCTGGCGATCGTGACATTTCCGAAGGCAAAAAAGACCGGATCGGTTTCTGCTATGGCACGCGGGGCGAAGGATCGGCAGGTAAAAGCCACGATGTGTGTGTATCTGCTGATACTGCTGGCCGGAATGCTGCTGGTGGACTGGAAACTGGGTCTTCTGGTTTATGGAATAGCGATTCTGGTTTATGCCCTTTATTATCGGAATGCGATGAAGTATTTCGGAGGAACGACCGGAGACCTGGCGGGGTGCTTTTTGTCGCTGTGTGAGGTGTTTATGGCTTGCGGGGCAGTGCTTGGTGCGCTCTGGCTTTAAAAGATGAGATTGAATAACTATGCTGTGTAAGATTTTCCCTGCGTCCCCTCTGCGACACCGCGTGGGTCTGCGCTCGGTTTGAGCCTGTAGTCTCAAACACGTGCTCGACAAGCACTGCGGTATCGCAGAAGGGACGCAGGGAAAATCCAGGCAAAGTTTTGGGGGAGACTGAGGTGGCTGGTATGGAGAGGGTCACTGGATATCCCTTAAAAATGAAGGAATAGATAGATATAGTTGTTCATTGGGATGTAAAATAGATAAATAAGTATAGCAATAAGTCCTAGAGCGTGTCTGAAAAATCATTTCCGCAATCTGCAAGCCCCACTTTGCGGTATATTTTACCCTCATTCGGTTGCCGTAGCCCGCTACGCCGCCCTCATTCGGATAAAATCTCCCACAAACTGAGACTCGCAGCTCACGAAAAGCCTTTTTCAGACACGCTCTAGCCAGTACTCTTGAAGGGATTCGGTCGATTGCTTATCGCCTCGCAGCCAGCGCTTGTCGAGCACGAGTCTGAGACTACAGGCTCAGACCGAGCGCAGACCCGCGGCCGCGAGGTGATAAGCAATCGACCGAATCCACCACAACCTACCCAACAAACTTATCTTTAAAAAAGGAGAACCAACAATGATATTAATAATCGGCGGTGCTTACCAGGGCAAACAATCTTACGCATCAAAAACATACAACCTGACCGATCCCGACTGGAAAGACGGTCAGACATGCACGATAGAAGATCTGAAAACAGCAAAAGCAGTCCATCATTTCCACTCCTTTATCCGCAGAGAACTGGACGAAGGAGGATCAGTCCGGGATCTTGCAGAAATAATATGGAAAGAAAATCCTGATCTGATCATTGTAACGGATGAAGTAGGCTACGGAATCGTCCCGATGGACGCGAAAGACCGGGAATGGAGAGAAGCATGCGGTCGGGTATGTACAAAACTTGCGGCACATGCAGCTCAGGTGGTGCGCGTCTGCTGTGGGATCGGAACACAGCTCAAGTGAGAAAAGGAGAAAACAGATGAGAATATATCTGATCCGGCATGGGAAAACACCTGGGAATCAACTGAATCGCTATATCGGGATCACCGATGAACCGGTTCTGGAAGAGGATCAGGAACAGCTGAAAAAACAGAACTATCCGAAAGCAGAAAGACTTTTTGTAAGTCCCCTGCTTCGCTGCCGTCAGACAGCGGCCTGTATCTATCCGGGCCAGGAGCAGCAGGTGATTCAGAACCTGAGAGAATGTGATTTCGGAAGATTCGAAAACAAAAACTGGAAGGAAATGACAGGTGATGCCGAATATCAGGCGTGGGTGGACAGCAATGCAACCCTGCCCTTCCCGGGAGGGGAAGATCCACAGGAATTCCGGGAGAGGGCCTGTCAGGGATTCCTGGAAGGATTGAAGCTTTGCGCGGAAGATGGAACAGAATCCGCTGCTTTTGTCGTCCATGGTGGCATTATCATGGCAGTGCTGGAACGATTCGCAGATAGAAAAAAAGCCTTTTATGAATGGCATGTGGGCAACGGAGAAGGATATGAAGCAGAAGCAGATCCGGCTGCGTGGAGCGATGCATCAGGACAGCAGCCGGTGCTGCGTGTGGTAAATCCGATACAAATGATAAAACAACAGTAGTGTAGATAATAAGAACAGAAATAGAAAAGGCGTAACTGCAAAAAAGCAGATGGCTACAGAAAGAGGAAGAAAAGATGAAGTGGACATTACTTGCAGTAGTACTGGGATTCCTTATGGATCTGTGTTTTGGGGATCCCAGATGGCTGTATCATCCGGTGCGTATCATCGGGCATGGGATTACATTTTTAGAGAAGATCCTGCGGAAGATATTTCCGAAAACAAAAACAGGAGAACGGATCGCCGGAGGATTGCTGGTGGTGGGAATCGTGGCGGCTTCGTTTTTTGTCCCATGGCTGATCCTGCATCTGGCGTATGGATTCCGCACCTGGCTGGGGGTGGCGCTGGAGAGTTTTATGTGCTACCAGCTGCTGGCGGCAAGATCCCTTCGTGACGAGAGTAAAAAAGTCTACGATGCGCTGCAGACCGGAGATATTGAAAAAAGCCGTTACGCTGTATCGATGATCGTGGGACGTGACACGCAGAATCTGACCGAAGAAGGTGTAACCAAAGCAGCAGTTGAAACCGTTGCAGAGAATACTTCCGACGGTATCATTGCCCCGCTGTTTTATATGATGATCGGCGGCGCAGTGCTGGGCTTTGCCTATAAAAGTGTGAATACCATGGACTCCATGGTGGGTTATGTGAACGACAGATACCGGTATTTTGGAACAGCGGCGGCAAAACTGGATGATGTGTTGAATTATATTCCGGCAAGACTTTCCGCCTGGCTGATGATCGCAGGAGCCTGGCTGATCGGTATGGATGGAAAAAATGCAAAGAAAATCTATCTTCGTGACCGAAGAAAACACGCCAGCCCGAACTCTGCTCAGACAGAAGCTGTGATGGCCGGTGCACTGGATATCCGGCTGGCAGGAGATGCCTGGTATTTTGGAGAACTGCATAAAAAACCATATATCGGTGATCCGATCCGGAAAGTAGAGATTGAGGATATCATAAGATCTCACAAACTGATGTATGCAGGAACGGTACTGTCACTTGTGGTATTTGGACTGGTGCGTGTTCTGGTCTGCGTATTTATATAAATATACCGTAACTGTTCAGTCCCTCACAATTACGAGTCAAAAAGCATTTCGAATCACCTTCGGTGATGGCATTTTGACATAAACATGCCAAAACACTTCGTGGAATGCTATCTACTGAATAGTTACAATTGTACCAATAAAAGAAAAAACAGATACAAAAAGGAGAAACAACGGACTCATGAAAGAATACATACATGGCGGAGATATCTACCGCCACCCGGATGTGCTGGATTATTCAGCGAATATCAATCCGCTGGGAACACCGCCCGGGGTCATCCGGGCGGCAAAAGACAGCATGGAACGGGTCTGTCATTATCCGGATGCCTGTCAGGAAAAGCTGAAGCAGGCGCTGGCGGAATATGAACAGGTTCCGGTGGAATGGCTGATCTGTGGAAACGGGGCGGCAGAACTGATCTTTGCACTGGTGCAGGCGGTAAAACCGAAAAGAGCGCTGGTACTGGCACCTACCTTTGCAGAATATGCCCAGGCACTGGAAGCTGTGGGATGTGAGGTGAACAGAGAGATCCTGAAAAAAGAAGATGGATTTAGTTTGCAGGACAGGATTCTGGACAGACTGCAAAAAGAAGATCTGCAAATGGTTTTTCTGTGTAACCCAAACAACCCGACCGGTATTCTGATGGATCCGAAACTTCTTCGAAAGATTGTAAGCCTCTGCGAAAAACGACAGATTTATCTGGTGGTAGATGAATGCTTTCTTGATTTTGTTCCGGAACCGGAAGTACATACCTTAAAAGGCGAACTGAAAGGAAAGAAGTATCTGTTTCTTCTGAAAGCATTTACCAAACGATATGCGATGGCAGGATTACGGCTGGGCTATGGAATTACATCCGGCGAAACACTGATGGCACAGATCGAAGCTCAGTTGCAGCCGTGGAACGTATCCACACCGGCGCAGGAAGCCGGAACTGCGGCACTTAGGGAAACAGCTTATGTGGAGAAGGCGAGAACACTGATCTTTCAGGAACGGCAATTCCTGCGGGAAGGGCTGATGAAAATGGGATACCAGGTGCTGGATTCTCAGGCAAATTATCTGTTTTTTGAGGGAGAACCGGATCTGTATGAAAAACTGCTGGAAGAAGGTGTGATGATCCGGGACTGCAGCAATTATCCGGGGCTCTGGAAAGGCTGTTACCGGATAGCGGTAAAACTTCATCCGGATAATGAAAAACTGTTGGAAGCAATTCGAAAAACCAGCTGCAGATTCTGAAAACACAGATTGCGAAAGGGAGGAAAATACATTCATGGCAAAGGCAATTATGATACAGGGAACCATGTCCAATGCAGGAAAAAGTCTGCTGGCAGCCGGACTGTGCCGGATCTTTAAACAGGACGGGTATCGGGTAGCACCGTTTAAATCACAGAATATGGCACTGAATTCCTTTATCACCGAAGAAGGACTCGAGATGGGACGGGCGCAGGTCATGCAGGCGGAAGCGGCAGGGATCAAACCGTCCGTTCTGATGAATCCGATTCTGTTAAAACCGACAAATGATGTGGGCAGTCAGGTGATCGTGAACGGAGAAGTCCTTGGAAATATGAGCGCGCGCGATTATTTTGCCTACAAAAAGAAACTGATCCCGGATATTATGGATGCATATGATACCCTGGCAGCGGAAAATGATATTATCGTTATCGAGGGTGCGGGAAGTCCTGCGGAGATTAACTTAAAGCAGGATGACATCGTCAATATGGGTATGGCAAAGCTTGCCAAAGCACCGGTGCTTCTGGTCGGAGATATCGACCGCGGTGGCGTATTTGCCCAGCTGATCGGTACGGTGATGCTTTTGGAGGATGACGAGAAAGCAATGGTGAAGGGCCTGATCATCAACAAATTCCGTGGGGACAAGACGATTCTTGATCCGGGTGTGGAGATGCTCGAAGAACGAAGCGGTATCCCTGTGGTGGGTGTGGCACCGTATCTGCAGATCGAAGTGGAAGACGAAGACAGCCTGACCGAACGGTTTGATAATCAGCAGGAAGTTGGACAGATCGATATTGCGGTGATCCGGGTTCCGAGAATTTCCAATTTTACAGACTTTAATCCATTTGAAAATATTCCGGGTGTATCTCTTCGATATGTAAAGCATATCCATGAACTGAAACATCCGGACATGGTGATTCTCCCGGGAACAAAAAATACGATGGGAGATCTGCAGTGGATGCGGGAGAGCGGCATGGAGGCGGCAGTTCTTAAACTGGCAGCAGCCGGAACTGTAATTTTCGGTGTCTGTGGTGGCTATCAGATGTTAGGAGAAACGCTTTCCGATCCGGACGGTGTGGAAGCCGGCGGAACCATGAAAGGGATGGGACTGCTTCCGATGGATACTGTATTTGCAGACGGAAAGACCAGAACCAGAGTCAGTGGCACGTTCGGACAGGTAGACGGTGAACTTTCCGAACTTTCCGGCGTGGAGCTGGAAGGATATGAGATTCATATGGGTGTGACAACGCTGCATGAGGGAGCTTCCCCGCTGACGGCGATTCGGGATCATGCTACAACCACACAGGAAAAACAGGATGGTGCGTACCGTTCCCGTGTCTATGGCACGTATGTGCACGGAGTATTTGACAAAGAAGGCGTGGCGGAAGCTGTGATCCGGGCACTGGGAAGAAAGAAAGGTATTGATACCACAGATATGAAAGGTGTGGATTTCCAGGCATTTAAGGAGACGCAGTACGATATTCTGGCGGCAGCGCTGCGGGAACATCTGGATATGAAGAAAATATATGAGATTCTGGAAGAAGGGGTGTAAACCATGAAAGTAGAACTGGAAAATGTAAAACCGAGAGATATCGAACGCAGAAGCTTTGAGATCATCACGGAAGAACTGGGCGACCGGAAGCTGGACCCGGACAAAGAACTGATCATCAAACGCTGCATCCATACAAGTGCAGACTTTGAATATGCGGACAGTCTGTGTTTTTCTGAAAATGTTGTGGCGAAAGCCATGGATGCGATCCGCCAGGGTGCCTGCATCGTCACGGATACCCAGATGGGAAGATCCGGCATCAACAAACGTGCCCTCGCCCGTTACGGCGGAGAGGTTTACTGCTTCATGTCCGATGAGGATGTGGCAGCCGCAGCGAAGGCAAACGGAACCACAAGAGCCACCGCAAGCATGGACAAGGCAGCACAGCTGGACAAACCCCTGATCTTTGCCATCGGCAACGCTCCGACTGCTCTGGTACGTCTCTACGAACTGATTGAAGAGGGAAAACTGAATCCGGCACTCATCATCGGCGTCCCGGTAGGCTTCGTCAACGTGGTACAGTCCAAAGAACTGATCATGAAAGCGGATGTTCCATATATCGTGGCACGGGGAAGAAAAGGCGGAAGCAATATCGCAGCATGCATTTGCAATGCATTATTGTATATGATCGATGATCGGAGAGATTAGATGATAACAGAAAAATACAGAAATGTGCTTGTATAAAATACCATATGTGTGATAAAATAATATGCAAGGAAAGCACCCATGACAGGGTGAGGTAGCCTCCCGAGGTTATGCTACCGCTTGGCGGAATACATAAGAAGGGAGGTGGCGCGATGACAGCTTATGAAATTCTTTCAATTGTTATTGGGATATTAGCATATTAGCATTATTGATATCTCTTGGTAACATGTTCGTAGCGTTGCTTACCTTTTTCGATAAGAGAGAGAAGCGAAAATAAAAAAGCCTATCCTGTCAGCCCACAGGATAGGTCGCGTCCTTAAGGACATAAGTTAAAGCCTAAACTCGGAGCATCCACCATTGGAGTGGGTGCTTTCTGTTACATTGCAAATCAATAATTGATCCAATGAATCAGTTTTGATTTAATTAAATACTATCACTTTGTATCAAAGAATTCAAGTGTTTTATATGTGAAAGATTGAAATAGAAGGTAATGAGGTTGCTGAGAACGGAGTGAACAGTAACGATAGCGAGGACAGGCGATAAAGAATATGAAACAACAGCTACAAAAAAAAGCAATAAACCAATTCCCATACGGCGAAGCCCACATGCACATTTTCATGAACGGCACAGACTATAAAAAAGCCGTAGCCGACCAGAAAAATGGTGTCTGCGACCGGGTGATCCACGCGCATCTTACGGAATACCGGAAGCGTGGAATCACCTGGCTGCGGGAAGGCGGGGATATCTACGGAACCTCAAAGCGGACGATGGAGCTGGCGCCTGCCTATGGGATCACCTATCGGACGCCGATATTTGCCATTCATAAAAAAGGGCACTACGGAGGCATCGTGGGAAGAAGTTATGACACCATGCAGGAATACTGCGAATTGATCCGGGAGCTGCGCAGGCAGGGAGGCCATTTCGTGAAAATTATGATCTCCGGGATCATGGACTTTACGCATGGAGGTCTGACGGAACCCTCACTTGCCGACAGTGAGATCCGCGAACTGATCCATATTGCCCATGAAGAAGGTTTCCCCGTCATGGCACATACAAACGGCAGTCAGGCAGTCCGGGCAGCAGCTCTCGCAGGTGTGGACAGTATCGAACATGGAAACTTCTGCGACGAAGATGCGCTTCAGGCACTTGCAGCTTCCGATACTGTCTGGGTACCTACGATAGTAACAGTAAAAAATCTTCTCGGAGACGGACGGTTTCCGGAACAAGTAGTGAAAAATATCTGGGAAGGACAGAAAAAAGCATTACTCCGCGGGTATCAGCTCGGAGCAAAACTTGCTCTCGGAAGTGATGCCGGAGCCTACCGCGTCCTCCATGGTCAGGGGGTTCTCGATGAGTACCGGGCATTTCGGGAAATCCTTTCCGAAGACTTTCCTGAGTGGGAGAAGCGGATACGGGACGGCGACCGGCTGATCAAAGAAAGATTTTAATTAAGAGGAAAAAGATAGCGTATTGCACAGACATGTAAATTGCCGGTTGCAAAAAAATCAAAAGCTGTTATAATAAAGAAGATTTTAATAAGTATAAAAATACATTCACAGTGTATAGATATGCAGACGGAGAAATAAAACAGAACGATACACAGATTCGTGAATGCACAGGAATAAGAGGAGGATAAGAGTATGAAAAAAGCAGTTGTATTTGCACTGACAGGTATTATGGCAGTATCCATGTTCGGATGCGGCAGCAAAAAACAGGTTGAGGTATCCAGCGTCGATGATCTGAAAGATCTGACCATCGGTGTACAGACCGGTACAACCGGTGACAGCTATGCAACCGATGCAGTAGCGAACGATTCTCAGATGAAACGTTATAACAAAGGTGCCGATGCCATCCAGGCGCTGAAGACAGGTAAGATCGATGCAGTTGTTATCGATTCTCTGCCGGCACAGAAATTTGTTGATGCCAATGATGACCTGAAAATCGTAGAAAATATCTGGGAGCCGGAAGAGTATGCCATCTGTCTGAAAAAAGGAAATACAGAACTGACAGAGAAGATGAACGATGCGATCCAGGAACTGAAAGATGACGGTACTCTGGATAAGATCATGGCAAACTACATCGGTGATGATACCGGAAGCTACCAGTACGAGACTCCGGAAGGAACCGAATATACAAACGGTACACTGACCATGGCTACCAACGCAGAGTTTGAGCCCTGGGAGTACAAAGAGGGGGATAATGTCGTAGGTATCGATGCAGATATGGCGAAAGCAATCTGTGACAAGATGGGTTATGACCTGAAGATCGACGATATGGCATTTGAATCTATTCTGGCTGCTGTTTCCAGTGGTAAGGCTGAGTTCGGTGCAGCCGGTATGACTGTGACAGATGAGAGAAAAGAGAGTGTGGATTTTACAGATACTTATGCGAATGCGTCACAGGTTGTGATTGTCAGAAAATAAATAAGTGGCTACTCGGGAGGGGTTGGATTGATCTTTCCATACTCCGACCCGCTCCCGCTCAGCTGGTCTGCGTATGGAAAGATCAATCCAACCTTCGCAGACGGGAGAATGCAAAACATATGAAAAAACCTTGTAGAAGGAGTGTAAGGGAAACGATATGGAATTTTTAAGTCATCAATTCCACCGTTATTTTGTGGATAATGGGGCTTCCAGCTGGTGGTTGACTGGTTTGCGGAACACGTTGCTGATTACGATTATCGCGCTGTTGATCGGTGTGATTCTCGGGTTTACGGTGGCGATTATCCGGTCGACCCATGAGCAGACTGGAAAGCTGAAGGTGCTGAATGCAGTTTGTAAGGTGTATCTGAGTGTGATCCGTGGTACGCCTACGATGGTTCAGGTGCTGATTTTTAACTTTGTTATTTTTGCTTCACTGGCGGTGAATGAGGTTATCGTCGGTGGGGTGGCATTTGGTATTAACTCCGGTGCGTATGTAGCGGAGATCGTGCGGTCGGGTATCATGTCCATCGATAAGGGACAGATGGAGGCCGGAAGGAGTCTGGGACTGAGTTCCGGACAGACCATGAAGCTGATCATTATGCCGCAGGCATTCAAAAATGTGCTTCCGGCGCTGATCAATGAGATGATCGTGCTGTTAAAAGAGACATCTATCATCGGTTACATCGGTATGACCGATATCACCAAGGCAGCAACCTTGGTACAGAGCCGTACCTACAGCGCGTTCATACCGCTGATCTCAGCAGCAATCTTCTACTGGGTACTGGTAACGATACTGACCTACTTCATGGGCAAACTGGAAAGGAGGTTGAGAAGAAGTGACCGCAAATAAAAAAGGAAAAGTATTATTGCAGGTACAGGGACTGGAGAAGCGCTTCGATGATAACCAGGTTCTGGACGGTATCACTACTGATATCTGCCAGGGTGAAGTGGTAGCAGTCATCGGTCCATCCGGTTCCGGAAAATCAACCTTCCTTCGTTCCCTGAACCTTCTTGAAGTGCCGACCGGCGGCAAGATCCTTTTTGAAGGTGTGAATATCACAGATCCGAAGGTAGACATCAACCGTCACCGTCAGAAGATCGGTATGGTATTCCAGCAGTTCAACCTGTTTCCGCATAAGACCGTCAAGGAGAATATTATGCTGGCACCGGTAACTCTGGGACTGATGAGCGCAGAAGAAGCTTCGAAGAAAGCAGAAGAACTTCTGGCTCGTGTCGGTCTGCCGGATAAAGCAGATGCCTATCCGGACAGCCTTTCCGGTGGACAAAAACAGCGTATCGCCATTGCCCGTGCCCTGGCGATGAACCCGGATGTGATGCTTTTTGATGAGCCAACATCTGCGCTGGATCCGGAGATGGTAGGAGAAGTACTTGAGATCATGAAGGAACTGGCCGAGACCGGTATGACCATGGTGGTCGTTACCCACGAGATGGGATTTGCCAGAGAAGTGGCAACCAGAGTTCTTTTCATCGACGAAGGAAAGATCCAGGAAGAGAATGCTCCGGAGGAGTTTTTTGTACATCCGAAGAATGCGAGATTACAGGAGTTCTTGTCCAAAGTATTGTAACAGAAAACAGGCAATGACCGGAAAAAGTCATTGCCTATTTTCTTTACAGGAAATTACTTTCATGTAAAGAAAAAACGTACCGCGAGGATGCGCAAGGCACATTTTTGGTTCTCTATAGTTTGTATAAAAAAATAACAGATACAGAACCGAATATTTGTAAAACGCCGAAAAATGGTAATTCATGTTAAAAGATTTACATTTATATTGAAAATGCATAAACCCAGTGTTATACTTTTGGATAGTATGATAAATATGTGAAAAAAAGTAATGAGAGAACAAAAGTAAAACTCTTGTTTTCTGAGGGGGAAACAGAAAGATGTACAAAAAAGGCTCGAAGGGCTGGTTAAAACACTTTGATTTCATTTTGCTGGATATGATCTGTCTTCAGATCGCATTCCTGCTTGCCTATGTGATCCGTCATGACAGTGGCAATCCCTACATAGTTCCACTATATCGGAACATGGCGATTTTTATGGAACTGCTGGATATCATCGTGATGTTTTTCTATGAGACATTATCCAATGTTTTGAAACGGGGATATTTCAGGGAGTTTGCAGTGACGGTAAAGCATGTGCTCCTTGTGGAACTGTTCTCGGTGCTGTATCTGTTTACGATGCAGGAAGGTCAGGCGTACTCCAGAACCGCACTATATCTGACCGGTGTGATCTATGCGATTCTCACTTACATCGTCCGGATCATCTGGAAAAAAATTCTTCGAAGCAGGATGAGTGAAGGAAACCGTTCTCTGTTGGTCGTGACGACAAAAGATATGGCAGAGCAGGTCATTCATAATATCCGGGAGAATAACTATGAACGCTTTGCTTTATCCGGTCTGGTAATTATCGATGATGATCTCTGCGGTACGAAAATCGCAGGCGTTCCGGTAGTGGCCAACGAAGAAAATGCAGCTGCTTATGTCTGCCGGGAGTGGATCGACGAGGTATTTGTCATTCCGGCAACCAATGTTCCCTATCCGTATGCTCTGATGGAACAGTTTACGGAAGCGGGTGTGACGGTACATCTGAACCTGGCGAAAGTCTCCGAGGCGATGGGCGGTAAAAAACAGCTGGTGGAAAAAGTCGGACCATATACCGTACTGACAACCAGTATCAACTATGCATCCACAAAACAGTTGTTTATGAAACGCGCGATCGATATCGCCGGTGGTCTGTTTGGCTGTCTGCTGACTTTGCTGATCACTTTGTTCGTGGGTCCTGCTATTTACCTGAAGTCCCCGGGTCCGATCTTCTTTGCCCAGGAGCGTGTCGGTAAAAACGGTAAGAAATTCAAAATGTACAAATTCCGCAGCATGTATATGGATGCAGAAGAACGGAAAGCCGAACTGATGAAACAGAACCGTGTCAGCGACGGCATGATGTTCAAGCTGGACTTTGATCCCCGTGTCATCGGTAATGAAATCCTGCCGGACGGAACGAAGAAAACCGGCATCGGTAACTTCATCCGCGTCACCAGCCTGGATGAATTCCCACAGTTCTTTAATGTACTGAAAGGTGATATGAGCATCGTAGGAACCCGTCCACCGACACTGGATGAGTGGAATAAGTATGAACTTCATCACAGAGCACGACTTGCGATCAAACCAGGCATTACCGGAATGTGGCAGGTGAGTGGCCGAAGTGAGATCACCGATTTTGAAGAGGTTGTGAAACTGGATACAGAGTATATCAGCGAGTGGAATGTCGGAATGGATATTCGGATACTTTGGAAGACAGTGGTTTCGGTGATTAAGCGGGATGGGTCGATGTAAGAGAAAAATAGAAAAGAGAGATGGGTGCAGTTTGTTCACTCCAAGAACAAACTGCATTGGAGTATAAATAGATAAGTTATAAATATAATAATTTTTTTAAAATTTGCACTATGGAAAAGCTGGAGAAAACATGGAAAAGAAAATGGCAATTTCTATGTTTGGTCAAAAACGATTGAATGGTTACCTGCTATAACAGGTCTGGACATCACGTAAGTGGTGCAGAGTATATGGCACAGCGGAAGGCATAAAAAACCAGCCGCTGTTTGCTTTGTCTAAAGAGAAAAAGTAAAAAAGCGAGAGATTGAAAAGAAAACAGAGAATATAAAGATGAATAGTACTTCGGGGAGAGGCACAGCAGATGCTTCTAAGATGTGAAATTCATCACCCCGGCGTTTTTATTATATAAAGATAAAATCAAAAGAAGAGGTTAGAGAAATGCAGCATGTATTTATTGTCGGCTCCAAATCGCTGGGAGCGTATGGAGGATATGAAACATTTGTTTATAAACTTACACAGTATCATCAAAATAATGCAAATATTAAATATCATGTAGCTTGCAAGGCAAATGGAGACGGCTGCATGGATGAAACCAAACTGGAGGGTGTGACAAAAATAAGCGATTCTGAATTTGAATTTCAGAATGCTCACTGCTTCAAAATCAAGGTTCCGAACATTGGACCAGCAGTTGCGATTTACTACGATGTTGTAGCACTTAAGTATTGTTGCAAATATATTGAGAAGAATCATATAGAGCACCCTATCGTTTATATACTTGCTTGCCGTATCGGACCATTTATGGAGCACTTCTATAATAAGATACATAAACTGGGTGGAAAGGTTTATTTAAATCCGGATGGACATGAATGGATGAGAGCTAAATGGTCTGCACCAATCCGAAAATATTGGAAGATTTCTGAGCAAATGATGGTTAAGCACTGTGATCTTGTAATCTGTGATTCTGTAAATATCGAGAAGTATATTCATGAATGCTATGATGGTAAGGGAATTAAAGGGGAAAATCCAAAAACTACATTTATTGCTTATGGTGCAGATACATGTAAGAGCGTATTAAGTGATGACGACGAGAAGTTGTTGTCTTGGTATCATGAAAAAGGTCTGACACCAGGAGAATTTTATCTGGTTGTAGGTAGATTTGTTCCGGAGAACAATTATGAGACTATGATTCGTGAATTCATGAAAAGCAACAGTAAAAAGAGTTTTGCAATTATAACGAATGTTAATGACAAGTTTTTGGATGAGTTGGAGCAGAAACTGCATTATAAGACAGACTCAAGAATCAAGTTTGTAGGAACTGTGTATGACCAGGAATTGCTCAAGAAGATTAGAGAAGATGCATATGGATATTTTCATGGACATGAAGTTGGAGGGACGAATCCATCATTATTGGAGGCATTAGGAAGTACAAAGTTAAATCTTTTGTTGGATGTTGGGTTTAATCGGGAAGTGGCTGAAGATGCAGCTCTTTACTGGACAAAAGAAAGTGGGAATTTAAAACTACTTATAGATAATTGTGAAAATATGGATAGAAAAAATTTTGGAGAAAAGGCAAAGAAGAGAATTGAATCTGCATATAGTTGGGAATATATCAGTGGACGATATGAGGAGATTTGGGTGAAATAAATGAAACGAATATTATACTTGCACACTGGCGCGGAATTATATGGGGCAGATATTGTTTTGCTTACATTACTCGAAGGGCTCGACAAAACGAGGTATGAACCAATTGTTGTGTTGCCATTAGAGGGGCCTTTAGTTGCAAAATTAAAAGCTATTAACATAGAAGTGCATATTATAGATTATCCAATATTAAGACGCCAGTATTTTACCCCAAAAGGATTAATAGATTATCTTCTTAAATATTGTGGAAGCTGTAATGCAATTATAGAATTAGTTAAAAATAGACATATTGATATGATTCATGTTAACACAATTGCGGTTTTGGAGGGAATTTATATTTCACGAAAAATTAAAGTACCGCTTATATGGCATGTACATGAAATATTAGAGAACCCTAAAGTAGTATATAAAGCTACAAGTTTTCTTATGGGAAGGTTTGCTACTAAGATTGTGACAGTGTCAAATGCTGTTAAAAATCATTTATTAAAATCAAGATATATAAAAGAAGAAAAAATTGAAGTTATTTATAATGGAGTAAATACAGACAAGTTTAATTCATCAATTAACACTAAAACGCTAAGACAAGAATTATCCATTCCAGAGGATGCATTTATTGTTGGAATGATCGGTAGAGTAAACGCTATAAAAGGACAAGATGAGTTTATAAAGATTGTTTCAACATTAATTGGTAAATATAAAAATATTTATGGAATTATTGTAGGAGATGCTTTTCCAGGACAAGAATGGCGTGTTACAGAGTTAAAACAATTAATAAAAGATTCTAACTGTAGTGATAATTTCAGATATCTAGGGTATAGAACTGATAGCAATGTTCTTCATAATTTATTTGATGTGTACGTTTTGCCAAGTGTATCAGCAGATTCTTTACCTACGGTGGTTTTGGAGGCAATGGCTTGTGAAAAGGTTGTTGTTGGATATAAAAATGGTGGAATATGTGAAATGGTTAGTGATAGGGAATCAGGTTATTTAGAAGTGATAGGTGCGAATGAAAAATTATCTGATGATATCGAGGAAATATATTTAAATGATGAATTGTATAAATCTATGGCAAAATGCAGTGCTAAGCGATTAAATAATATGTTTTCGTTACATATGTTTCATAAGAAAATTGATGATTTATATCAACGTGTATAGTTGAAGTTAACATTTCACTTGATAATTAAGTCGGAAATTAAAGAAAGGTTATTAGATAGGGAAATAGTGCTATTGATAAATCAAAGAAAGATATTATTTAGAAGCGGACTAACACAAATAAGGAGTGGAGCAATGGAAATTATTGTTATAGGTTATATAGATTCAGAACATCCAACTGGTCCAAGTAATGTTGTTGATTCAGTAATTAAAGGTTTAGAAGAATTAGAGGTCAACTTTAAATTTATTAATGTCTATACCAATACAGTAAAAAGTAAAGTAGAACTTTATAAAAAAATATTAACCATAGCATTTTCAAAGGACTTGTGTATAAATGTTCATACGCTAGGATATAAGATTCCTTTAATAATATATTTGATGAGCAGAATTAATAAAAAAAATAAATATTTTTTAACTGTTCATGGGGTGAGATCGTATGAAAATATGCTAAATCATATAAAAACTAGAAATATGAGTCGCGTTATTGAAAGAAAGTTATATGAGGGAATGCCTAATATAATTTGTGTTTCTACATATGCTAAAGATATTTTTTTAAAGTTATTTAACCATCCTTATAATACTTATGTAATTCAAAATGGTTTGGCAGAAGTGAATAAAAGTTATATAAATAAGAACGGTTTGAGATTTATCTATGCAGGTGGATATTCTGCACTCAAGGGACCTATAGAGTGCCTGGGAATTTTTAAAGACATAGTTGAGATTTTTCCGAAAGCTTTTTTGACAATGTGTGGTCCAGTTGTTGATAAGACTCTTTTGTGCGAAGTGAAAAAATTTGTAAAAACAAATAATTTAGAAAATAATATTTTAATAGAACAAAAATTGCAAAAATCAGAGTTGATTCGTCTATATGAAGATGCTTCATTTATTTTAGCACCGTCATCATTTGATACATTTAATATGACTGTTTTGGAAGCAATGAATAGGGGATGTATTCCAATCATCTCAGCAAATTGTGGAGTGAAGGATATATTAGAAGATGATTGTGGTTTGATTTATAAGGAAACGATGGATGTAGCAAAGTGGATTAAACAGATTGATATCGAGAATGAAAGTAAGAAAAGTTTTGAAATATCTTTAAGAAATACATATTTAGAAATGGCCGGAAAATATGTAGAAAAAATGGAGTGTATAGATGAGTAAAGTGTTATTTATGTTATATACCTGTTCAATATTAATATACAATTTAACAGGTATAGATTATTTATTTTATTTAGCATTTTTGTATGCATTTTATATATGTATACAAAAATATGGGAAAACTAATAATGAATATTATTTGATAGAACTGATAATATATTCAATTATTATTCCTAACAATTATATAGTTTTAATTTCGCTAATTGTTATTTTAACTATTCGGTTGAGAAGTACTATTAAATTCTCAAAATTAATTGACACATTTTTAATACTGATATTTATAGTTTATTTAATTTTAAATACTTTTATCAATAGAGTTAGTACTATTAATTTCCTTTATTATATTGTATATGTTGCACCCATACCAATATGTGCAGTCATTTTTGGTCAGTTTAAATATGAATTTACAGAAAATGAGAAATTGATAAGTTTATTAAAGCACATACTAATTATTCAAGGAATTGGGGTAATTAGCGAATTGCTTTTTAATATAAATACAATTTTATCAATGATTGATTTTGATTGGGTTACTGGTACATTTGGGGAATTTCAAGGAAATATTTTCTTTTTCTTCTGTGCATTTTGTTTTATTGTATTTTTGAATCGTTATATGATTTATCATAAAGATTTGAAATATTTGATAGCATCGGGAATATTTATGATTATGACAGGATCGATAGCTCTAATTGTTTTGTTCGCAATTTCAATTACTATTTATTTTTTTATGTCCTTAAATATTAAACCAAAAACTAGAATGAAAATAGTTGCCTTGCTTGGCCTTGCTAGTATATTTTTTATATTGGTAACTCCTGCATGGATAAAAAACTACATGGTTAAAATAGTAACAGCTGAAGATAAAAGTATATATATATCTAAAATTGATGACTATGAAAATGTATTTTCAAATCCAAATAATCCTTTAGAATTTGAATTATTTGGGGCAGGAATTGGTGAATATAGTTCGCGAGCAGCTTTGACGTGTACCGGCATATATATTGACTCGTATAATTCATTATTTAAACCAAGTATGTCCGAATATACAAGAAAGTACATTTATAATAAATTACTTTCGGTGTATGAATACAAATTAGGAATAGTTGATACGCCTTTTTCGGAATATATTTCAGTGAAAGGTGAACTGGGGATTGTAGGTATAGTTTTTCTTATCCTTTATTTCTTGAAAATGTTAAAGAAAAACAAAAAATGGTCGAGAATTTATATCATATTTATCATTTTGGCTTGTTTTACAGAAAACTACATGGAGTTTGCTAAAATTACATCTCTTTTATATATCACAAATTATATATATCAGGGAAATGGTATAGAATTTAAGAAAAAAGTTCCAATTCTATAATAGATGAAAACGTATATTAACTTGTAGAAAATAGGAAATTTGTCATTGAAATAATGAAAGGAAAAAAATGAAAACGTATATTATGATGTTTAGCATAGCAAATTTAATTGCTGGTGGACCTATTTATAATACAAATAAAATACGTGTTCTTGAAGAAGAAGGCTGGAATGTAATTGTTTTCCCAACAGATTCAGGAAAAATTTATATGAAGCCATTAGAAAAATATAATAATAGAGCATGTAGTTTTTTGAATTTTTCACCATATATTTTTAAAAATAAAACAATTGACTGTTTTATGAATGAGATGACTTCAAAAATTCCTAAAAGTAATGAACTGATAATAGAGACGGGAACAGATTTTACAGCATTGTGGGGAGAACTGTTAGCAAAGAAAATTGGTGCGAGACATATAGTTATGTTTTTAGATGAGAAAAATGATAGAGTGAATGCTTATACAGCACCATTTTATGAGTTTAAATATAAAAGAAATGAACTTTATTCTATTTCAGAAAAATCATTGTTACATATTTTTGAACCATTTTTTAATATTGAAAATCCAGAAAAAAATGTATGGAATGCATGGTGTTCTAATGTAGTTGCTGATATAGATTCTGATATGAAAAGTAACTTACCCAGGACAGATTTCATGATTGGTTCTATTGGAAGACTAGATAAGCCATTTGTAGATAATATAATTAAAGGGGTTTGTTCATTTGCAAAGAATCATCACGAATTAAATATAGGTATGTGTTTTTTTGGAGGTGCGGATAAGAAAACTATATCAAAAATAGAATTAGAATTTAGTGAATATACGAATATAGATCTTTATATTAGTGGTTATATATGGCCAATACCACAAGATATTTTCGATATATTTGATGTTTTTATTTCTGGTGCTGGCAGTGCAAATGTTTCAGCTAATATGGGAATTACAACAATTGATATGGATGTAATAACGAATTGTCCAGTTGGTTTTATTGATAATCCTACAAACTTTCATTGTACGCAATTACAAGATAAAAAAAATAGTTTGGAAACTTATTTGACGGCAGTTTTGTTAAATCAAAATATTCCTGAGATACGTGATCAAATGACCGTTGAAAATAAATGGGAGACGATATGTGCTGATTTTAAACAACAGATTTCACAAATCGAATCAATAGAAACGTCCTTGGACTATTTTGACACGTCGAGTCTTTTTGATCATAAACGTTTTAGAAGAATACAATTTGTATTGGTGCATTTACTTGGTTATAAGCAGTTTCTGTTAATTCGAAAATTTTATAATAAGTTGAGGAAAATAGAGTAAAGGTATGAATGGAGTTGAGTCTAATAATGTATTGAAAAATTTTATATGGCGTTTTGCAGAACGTTGTGGAGCACAATTGGTGACATTTATTGTATCAATTGTATTGGCTCGTATCCTTGCACCAGAAGATTATGGGAAGATTGCGTTAATCACAGTGTTTACTACAATTTTGCAAGTATTTGTAGATAGTGGTTTAGGAACAGCATTGATACAAAAAAAGAATGCAGATGAATTGGATTTCTCATCAGTTTTTTATTTTAATTTTGTAGTGTGTATTATTCTTTATATAGGAATGTTTTTGGCAGCACCATTCATTGCACAATTCTATAATGATCTTTCACTTACGCCAATAATTCGTGTGATTAGTTTAACAATTATTATTTCAGGAGTGAAGGGAATTCAGCAATCTTATGTATCTAAGAATATGCTGTTCAAACGCTTTTTTTATTCGACTTTAGGAGGGACTGTTTTTTCCGCTGCTTTAGGTATTGGAATGGCATGGGCAGGTGCTGGAGTATGGGCAATTGTTGCGCAACAGCTTTCTAATACGGCAATTGACACGCTTATTTTATGGATCACTGTTAAATGGAGACCTAAAAAAATGTTTTCTTGGAAGCGCCTTAAAAGTTTGCTTTCATTTGGATGGAAAATGTTAGTTTCATCATTGTTGGAGACCGTATATACAAATATTCGTAGTTTGATTATTGGTAAAATGTATTCATCTTCAGATTTAGCATTTTATAACCAAGGAGACAAACTTCCGAATGTTATTGTTAATAATATTAATACTTCTATAGATAGCGTGCTTCTTCCAACATTATCAAAGGAACAAGATGATAAAGAACGTGTAAAAAATATGACACGAAGAGCAATAAAAGTAAGCACATATATAATGTCTCCTCTCATGATGGGACTTGCATTTTGCGCTACGCCAATCGTAGAAATAGTACTTACGGAAAAATGTTACCATGTGTTCCTTTTTTACAAATATTTTGTATTACATATATGTTTTTCCCTATTCATACTGCTAATCTTAATGCGATAAAGGCAATGGGTAGAAGTGATTTGTTTTTGAAATTAGAAATTGCAAAAAAGATCATCGGAACAGTCTTATTAGTTTCTACGATGTGGTTTGGTGTTAGAGTTATGGCATATAGTTTGTTAGTTAGTACATTGACAAGTATGATAATAAACTCATGGCCAAACAAAGTTCTTTTAAATTATGATTTTAAAGAACAAATGTTAGATATTTTCCCATCTATTGTGTTATCAGTTTTTATGGGCTGGATTGTTTCGTTTATTAGATTGTTGGAATTTTCTAGTTATATAACATTATTAATTCAGGTACCATTAGGAGCTATTATCTATTTAATGGGGTCTAAGTTGTTACATCTGGATTCATTTGAGTATTTATTGCAAATTGTAAAATCGTTTGTTAATGAAAAATAGTTATCTAGGATCTGGATGGTTCTTTTATAATGAAAAGAGGTAATAATTATGTCAAATATTTTAGTAACAAGATCATCAATGCCAGAATTTGATGAGTATATGGATGAAATAAAACCAATGTGGCAGAGCCATTGGCTTACTAATATGGGACCGGAGCATAAGGCACTGCAACAGCAACTGATTGAGTATATGGATGTGAAAAACATTGAATTGTTTACGAATGGACATATGGCGTTAGAGTTAACGCTTCAGGCGATGAATCTTCAGGGCGAGGTTATAACAACGCCATTTACTTTTGCTTCTACGACACATGCAATCGTGAGAAATGGATTACAACCGGTGTTTTGTGATATCGATCCGGTTTCTATGACATTAGATACGGAAAAGTTGGAAAAATTAATTACGGATAGAACCTGTGCTATCATGCCGGTGCATGTATATGGGAATGTATGTAATATAGAGGAAATAGAGAGAATAGCACATAAATATGAATTGAAAGTTATTTATGATGCAGCCCACACGTTTGGAGAGACATATAAGGATAAGGGCGTTGGTTCTTATGGAGATGCATCTTGTTTTTCTTTCCATGCAACAAAGGTATTTAATACAATAGAGGGTGGGGCAGTTTGCTTTAAAGAGAAATATCTGGGTGATATTTTATATGAATTAAAGAACTTTGGTATTCATGGTCCAGAAGCGGTTGATGCAGTAGGTGCAAATGCAAAGATGAATGAGTTCTGTGCGGCAATGGGAATTTGTAATTTGCGTCATGTAGATGAAGAGATTGCAAAGCGCAAGAAGGTAGCAGAGAGATACAGAATGCATCTAGAGGGTGTTGATGGTATTCAGTTGAATGTAATACAGAAAGATGTGAAGAGTAATTATGCATATTTTCCTGTAATATTTGAAGAACGAATATTTGGATCAAGCAGAGCGGAAGTATTTGATAAGTTAGCGGATAATGGAATTGGAGCAAGGAAGTATTTTTATCCATTAACTAATACATTTGCGGCATTTCATGGACAATATAATGTGTTAGAAACACCAGTAGCATTACATATTAGTAAGCGAGTTCTAACACTACCAATGTATGCGGATCTTACTATGGAGGATGTTGACCATATTTGTGAAATTATATTGTCATGTAAGCAGTAAACTAGAGACTGAGTAGTTTATATTATAAAAAAGATAGGAGAACAATGGAAGATGAAAACAGCATTAATTACCTCTACAGGATCTGTAGCAACGGATATTTCTTTGAAGAGTCTAAAGCGTATGGGATTTCGAGTGATAGGATGTAATATCTATCCGAAAGAATGGATTGTTGAATCGTGCGAGATGGACGTATTCTATCAAATACCGCCGGTTTCTGACAACGAGAAATATCTTGAAGCAATTAAAAAAATTTGTATTGAGCAAAAGGTGGATTTTTTATTGCCCATGATTGATTATGAGATTGATTTATTGAATGTTAATCGAGAATGGTTTGAACAAAATAAGATTGTATTATGTATGTCTCCGAGGGAGTCACTTGATGTAATTAGAAATAAAAAAAGTTTAGCTGATTTTGTTGAAAAAGAATGTCCTGAAACAAAATCAATTCCAACTATGATGCTAAAGGACATAAAAACATTAGAGTGGAATTTTCCTGTTGTATGTAAACCGTATAATGGACGTAGTAGTCAGGGATTACGATACATATATTCACAAGAAGAATGGGAAGAATTTTCAGCTACAGCAGATAAGGATTTGTATATTGTGGAGCCTTTTATTGAAGGACCACTTGTTATGGTGGAGGTTGTTCGGCAGATTGAACCGCATAAGGTTGTTGCGATGACAAGACGTGAATTAATAGCTACGCCTCATGGATGTTCAACGACAGTATATCTTTATCAAGATAAAGAATTGGAGGAAACAACGCGGATTTTAGCAGATAAGTTAAATGTTTGGGGGGATGTAAACTTTGAGTATATACTCGATAAGAATGGACAATATCATTTAGTTGAATGTAATCCACGATTTTCAGCAGGGTGTGAATTTTCTTGTATGGGAGGATATGATTATATTGAAAATCATATTAAGTGTTTTATGGGAAAAGAAATAGAGGATGCACATTTTAAGCATAATATGATCATTGCTAGAAAATATGAGGAGTATATTACTGCAACAGATATTGAAGTTGAATATACGAACACACATCATTAAGGGGGATAATAATGGATTTCACAGCATTAAGTTTATTGTACGATATAGCATGGATGTCAGGTTTGTTGCTGATAGCAAAAATAATCAGAAGCAAAGTGAAATTTGTTCAAAGATTATATGTACCATCAGCCCTGATTGCTGGCTTTTTGGGCTTGTTTTTAGGAAATCAATTTTTAAATGTAATACCATTTAGTACAGAAATATCTAATTATGCAGGAATTTTAATTGCATTTGTCTTTGGATCAATGTTTATTGGTAATAAAACTAAAGTCTCGTTTAAATCAATGTTTCAATCTGTTGGAGATACTTTTCTAGTTAATGCGGCATCTGAGATTGCGCAGTTTGCCATCTTTATTTTATTGGGTGTAACAGTTATACCGATAGTATTTAAAGGAATGAATACTGCATTTGGATTAATGTTGCCAGCGGGATTTGTTGGCGGGCATGGTACAGCGGCTGCAATAGGAAGTGTTTTAGTGGAAAATGGTTGGAAGGATGCAACGAGTATCGGACAAACATTTGCAACAGTAGGTTTGTTGGGAGGAATTCTTGGCGGTGTAGCGATTATTAATATAGGAGCACGTAAAGGCAAGACGGCAATAATCAAGAGCGTAGAGGATTTGCAAGAGGAAATGCTTACAGGTCTTGTTCATGAGGATGATCGTAGTATATTTGGAAAGAATACGGTCAATGCTATGTCGATTGATACGTTAACATGGCATTTTTCTCTAATTCTTGTTGCTGTAGGGATGGCATATGGTGTCAATACAGGGTTGAAAATAATAATGCCATCAGTATCGTTTCCTGTATATGGTCTTGCTTTAGTTTGTAGTATAATACTTCAAGGTATTTTGAGGATAATCAAACTTGATGATTATGTAGATAAAAATATTATTACTCATATTGGAAGTAGCGCAACGGATTATTTAGTTGCATTTGGCGTTGCATCTATTAATATTAGTGTGGTCATTAAGTATCTTGTTCCGATCATTGTGTTGTCTGCAATAGGTTTTGTTTTTGTGGTCACATGGTTTTGGATAGTGTCGCCAAGATTTTTTAGGAATTATTGGTTTGAAAGAGGAATGTACATATTTGGGTTATCTACTGGTGTTATGGCAACCGGTGTAATTTTATTACGTGTAACAGATCCGGAATTTAAATCAGGTGTATTAGAGGACTTTGGATTTGCATGGATATTTCTATCGTTTATGGATATGTTTTTAGTATCTTTTTCGCCATTGTTTGTAATTAATGGAACAGGAGTAGTTTACAGTTGTGTTTTACTTGGTATTTCTGTTGTGTGCTTGGCTATTTGCAAAAAGGCATTCCATAAAACTATCTGAAATGGGAATTATATTAAATATCATGGAACACATTGGTGTCTGATCGACATAGAAATTTAAATATAAATTTGGCGTGGATGATATAATACTGTGAATTAAGGGAGAAAGGCTTTACAAATGTATGAAAAAGTTGATAATGCTAACAGACAGACAGACAGACAGACAGACAGACAGACAGACAGACAGACGATCGAATCTTGAGTTATATCGAATAATATTTATGTATTTGATAGTGATACATCATTATGTAGTTAATTCGGGGCTGATTGATCAGATGATAATTCATAATGAATTTGCAAAGAATTTAGTATATGCTATTGCAGGTGGTTGGGGAAAGTTAGGTATTAACTGCTTTGTCCTAATTACAGGGTATTTTATGTGCAGATCGAATATTACAATTAAGAAATTTGTCAAATTATTAGCAGAAGTTCTTTTTTATAATATTGTAATATTTTCTATATTCTGCATATGCGGATATGAATCGTTTCAAATAAAATTATTTGTGAAATGTGTGTTTCCTTTTTACGATATAAGCACAGGATTTACATCATGTTATTTAATGTTTTATTTGCTTATCCCATATCTGAATATACTGCTCAATCAATTGAATCAAAAGCAGTATATGAGATTGCTGGGAATTGTTCTTGTAATTTATACAATTATTCCATCAGTTCCAAAGATGTCGATTACATTTAACTATGTTTCTTGGTTTTGTATCATTTATCTGATAGGAGCATTTATCAGATTATACGGGGATCAGATTACATTTCTTACAAGGCATATAGGGGTGAAATGTATTGCTAGTTTTGGCATAGCTACAGCGAGTATCGTTGTCGGAACATTTTTCTCTAATGCTAACAATATCAGGTATTGGTATTTTGTTACGGATTCCAATAAGTTCTTGGCGTTGGTGCCGGCGGTGTTTGCATTTATATGGTTCAAAAATCTTAAAATGAGTTACAGCAGAGTGATCAATACAGTAGCTGCGTCGACATTTGGCGTTTTGATGATTCATGCCAATAGTGATACGATGAGGCAATACCTGTGGCGAGATCTGTTACATAATGCGGATATGTATAACAGCATCTATTTTGTATTGCATATGTTTGGGTGTACGATTGGCATATTTGTTGTGTGCACGTTGATCGACATGATTCGGATAAGGCTGGTGGAGCGGCCGTTTATGAAGTGGATGGAGAGGATAAGTCGCAGAATCGGGCAGAGCGTGTGATGTGGAAGTAGATAGGTAAGCGCTTAAATCTTGGGTAGTTTTACTATCAGACTCGGCAACGATAACGCCTGAGTTGCAAACATTTCATTCACAGTTGGAAAGTAATGTTCAAGCAATGGATTTGGCAGGAGAGGCAAAGAAAACAAATCGCTTCTGAATAATCCGGGGTGAAATCCATCACCTGTCCGGCGTATGGAAATCAATATTCCGTTTTTTACGGAATCACGATTCCGGCAAAAAGGGAATCGCATTTTTCCTAAAACCTTATAATGATGTTATGCACTTTATAGTGTAAATTCATTATGAGGAGGTCACGATTATGACCAAATATCGAGAAATCATCCGGCTTACTGGATTGGGATTCTCACAACGCAACATCATGGTAAGCTGTGGTGTTTCACAAAAAACTGTCGTTAAAGTTCAAAAACGTGCCAGAGAACAATGGCTGTCCGGAAATCATAGACTTATTTCAGGGAGAATAAAGATTTGTCTTTGATATAAATTTATGATATGTAAGAATCACATAGTAAAGTAAGAATGAAATTGGAGAAAAATATTGGTAGAGATTATAGCTCAGGATATTTACGATACATTTGCATATTTGGAGACTGGTTTGCTTAGCTCAATTTTTCTTACTATGCTAATAGTGCTCCTGAGATATTTTCATACAAAGTCATATAGTATGGTTTATGCATTAAAATGTATGGTGTTTATATTTTATCTGGTAATGCTTATTCAAATTGCTTTATTATCCAGAGAAGCAGGAAGCAGAACAACTACAGATCTGATTCCATTTAGTACATGGGGAACAAGCGCACAAAGCAGAGCATATGAATACGAAAATATTCTTATGTTTCTGCCAATGGGATTTTTGTTGCCAGCTTTTTTCAAACGTTGCAGAAGATTATATTATGCTGGTCTGGCACTGGTTATGCTCAGTTGTGTTATTGAACTTACACAATTTATTACGCAGAGAGGTTATCTGCAGACGGATGATGTAATCATGAATACCATTGGCGGTGTTGTAGGTTATTTCATTTGGAAAGCATCAAGTAGGATATTGGGTAAGATAGGTACTCCTTGTAGATAGAAATTTGAAGTTTATGATGACAGGGAACCCCAAAATTCCATAAATTTTATTAAAAAAGTGTAAACTGATAGTGTACCAGTATCTCAATTAATTTATCTATTGTACTCTGATTTGTCATATGTGATTACCTCCGATAGTAGTCAGCCCCTCTTGTGATGCCGCGTGCTTTGTGTGTGGTCTTGGAATCTGATGCTTCTGATTCCTGCTTTACAGAAACTGTTACAAGGATGTTTTTGATACTCTTGTAATTTGACGATGCTGTATAGGATAGCATTTATCTTCTCGATAAGCATTGAGATGTTGCAGTTATTGCTTCGCTTGGGAACGTTCCAGCTATCAGACATCTTCTATAACACACTTGGTGGAATGATTGGCGGATTGATGTATTGTGCAGTGATGAAGGCAAGAAAACGTCTGTAAAACTGGATGAAATTGTGATATACTGGGAGCAGTAGCTCCCTACGCTGCTCTGATAATCACACACCTCTCCGTGGTGAGCAGCAGGCAACGATCTGAGAATCATGGATTCAATGGTCGGCGAAGATGTGAGAAAAGAATAATAGATAAAAAGGATATAATTTCTTTGAAAATATATGCGAGGAACAAATGAAGATTTGAAATGCTTAAGAACTGGGATCATTTCATCAGTTTTGATGACATTACATATTACCATGCGAGATCATTAGGCGAACATCAGCGTCTATATCATGATTCTGAGATGATGAAAGCACCGATGAATGTTTCAGCACATGGTCGCTACAATGAAGTGGGCAGAAGTTGCTATTATATCGCCGAAGATAAGGAAGGTGCATTAAAAGAAATCTATAAGCACAGTGGAGGAACAAAACCTCGTGTGCAGGTAATCGGACTTAAGGCTGTAAAACCTGTTAAATTATTGGATCTGTCAGGAGAGGCAAAGAAAACAAATCGCTTCATTGAACATATGAGATTTACTGTAGAAGATGAAGTGGGAAAAACGGTACGTGAATATCTACTTCCTAATTATGTTGCATCATGTTGTAAGGAAATAGGAATTGATGGAATCAGATATAGAAGCATGGGATACAATTGCTGTGTACTTTGGAAGGATGACTATTTTGAATATGCAGAAGGCAGCAGAGAAGTAATACCGGAATAAGAAGTGGTAATATGTCAGTTTTGCTGACCAGAATCATGTACCAAGTCTCACGGACGTTCGACTTGAATTTTGCAAAGGAAAAGGTATAGTATGTTACGAAATCTCTTCATCTTTTCGAATGTCATGTTTATAGGTGGCATTTATTATAGATATTCAACATCAAAGAGTAAAGAAATGCAGAATGCAGCCTTTTTTCTGAAAATAACTCTGTTGGTGTTGTCACTCATATTATCATTTACCGGTAAGGAGTTTATTTCTATAGGAAATTTAGCTTTTGGTGGAAGAACTCCGGTGATGATGCTTGTGCTTATTGAAATTGCAGATTCTTTTATTGACAGAAGAAATAATTCAACGCAATCGAATAAGAAAAAACGTTTTACTGTCAGGGATGGTATGACGAGATAATCGAAAAGATAAAGCAAAACTGTGTGGACAATCTGAATTTCATGCAAGTTCACACAGCTTTTTTAAATGCTATTATATAGTTTATAACGGAAATAAAATGGAGGACTATTATGGGAGCAACACGCAAACCAGGCGGTGGTCGGAAGAAGCTGAAGCCGGAGTACGATGCCGGGAAAAATCTGAAAGAGCAGATGGATGCTGCTGTGGCACTTTATAATTCTGAGATGTCCTTACAGGCCATCGGTGAGGAACTGGGATTAAATCCAATAAAGGTACGGAAGCTGCTCATCACAGCCGACGTGTATGAATCGGAAGTGGCGGAGAAGGTGCGGGATACCTTTGAGGAGTATCGAGAAACACAGAACTATAAAGAAGCAATTCTCTCAACCGCAAATGCTCTCCAGCTCTCCAAAGCCTCAGTCACCTCGTACCTGCCATATAAAAAAGGTGTGTACTTTCCAAGTACAGCAGAAAAAGAAAAAATCAGTGTTGGAGCAGAACGGCAGCGGAGATACAGAGCGATGAAGCGATGGAGGTCTGATCCGACAGAAGAAAACTTCTGGGGAATGGTTGTGGGCTATGCCGGTGTGAAATTCAAAACTTACTCAGGGCTGTCATTTTCTTATGAGGTACGGAAAGGTAGGAACGGTGAGTACACAAAAGAGCTGTGGATCGACCGCCGGGAGAAGAGTAAAAGTTTGGCGTGGAGTTCAGTGCTGTTGGCATTGAAGAATATTAAAAAGGTGGGAGAAGTGGTAGACCGACCGAAAGCTCTGGGCGATATTCGGGGCGTGACTTACATCTACGGGATGTTCTATCGGTTTGGACTAATCGATGTGCCGGATGAAGTAAAGGAGAAGATGAAGCGCGTGAATAGTTCGCAGACTCGGAGACAAGACTTGCAATTTTGATATCTTTGACGTATAATAACAATAAAGAAAACATATACTTCTAAAAAGTATCAAAGGAGGCGGAGAGAATGGCATTGATGAATGATGTGTATAGCTATATAGAAAGTAACTACCAGCCGAATGAACCAATCTTTTTGTCAGAATTGAGCATTCCAGGTATGAAAGCCGTGTCTGTTCGGCAGCAGATGAAGAAGCTGACGGAATCCGGACAGCTGAAGCGTTTTGATACTGGGATATATTATATCCCTAAGAAGTCGATGTTTCGCTCTGGTTCAACTCTGTCAGTGGATGAAGTTATTAGAAGAAAGTATCTGGCAGACGGGGGAAATTGCTGTGGTTATGTTGGAGGGATTCTTTTTGCAAACCAACTCGGCCTGACTACTCAAGTTCCTGGAGTATATGAGATTTACACAAATAAGGCTACAACGGACTATCGAGAAACTCAACTTGCAAATCTGCGTGTGATTTTACGAAAGCCATACTGTGCGATAGACGAGAAAAATGCGGAAACGCTCCAGTTCCTGGACTTACTAAAGGAGATTGTAGATATTTCAGAAGTAGACGGAGAAGAACTGACAAACCGTCTGATCGGCTACATGAAAAAGAAAAGCATCGGATTTGAAAGTATGAGACCGTTTTTGCCATACTATCCTGAACGGATTTATAAAAATATGTATGAGGTGGGATTATTAAATGGTGTATCTGCATGAGAATCGAGAAGAATTTACAAACGCAGTCAATCTGGCAAGTGAATACTTTCACATCCTGCCGATCATTGCAGAGAAAGATTATTATGTGACGATGATTCTCCGAGAACTGTCGGAGCGTCAGGATTTTATTGTGTTCAAAGGTGGTACGTCACTTTCCAAATGTCATAAGGCAATCAAGCGTTTTTCTGAGGACATTGACATTACAATAGACTCCAAGCTGACACAGGGGCAGATGAAAAAGCTGAAAGAATCCATTAAGGTGATTGCGGAGCAGTTAGGACTGTTCATCCCGAATATTGATGACACACGCAGCCGGAGAAGCTACAACCGTTATATTCTGGAGTATCAATCTGTACTTTCGGAGCCGGATGATGCCGTCCAGACTGCCGTGCTGATGGAAACATCTTTTGCAGAGGTATCTTTTCCGACTGTTGTTTTGCCAGTTCATAGCTATATTGGCGACATGATGGCAGAGGAAGCACCGGAAGCACTTGAGAATTTTGGACTGGAACCTTTTGAAATGAAGGTGCAGGGGCTTGACCGCACATTGGCAGACAAGGTTTTCGCTATTTGCGATTACTATATGCAGGACCGGGTGAAAAAGCATTCACGCCACATTTACGATATCTATAAGCTGCTTCAGATTGTCCCACAGACGGATGAGTTTAAAGCACTCGTAAAAGAAGTACGGAGTGTGAGAACGATGACGAATATCTGCCCATCTGCACAGCCGGATGTGAACGTGCCTGAGATGTTGAATTTTCTGATAAAGAACGAAGTTTATAAAGAGGATTACGAAAATATCACTGCCCGTATCCTGGAAGAAGGTGTGAGTTATGATGTGGCAATCGAGGCAATCAAAAAGATTGCGGAATCGGGAATGTTTGAGTAAAAATCCAGTTGCTATGTACAGAAGTGTGCGGTAATATGTGCCGTAACTGAGGATGTGAATCTCAGTTGGTAAGGATGGTAGCATTATAGAAAAACTGAAGGAAATGCTGGAAGAGTACATGAAGAAAACGGAGCCGGAGTTTTATCCACCTGTGGAGAATTTGCTGGATCTGATCTATGAGCACTATACAGAAAACAACCCATCGGCACCGAAGACCACAGTGGCCGGCAGAGCAGCCAAGGAAAAAGAGAAAGAATTGGAGAGATGGCTGCGAGTACTGGATGGCATGGATCGATTGGTCGAGGACCACGGCGGCCAGATACCACTCTGGGAGAAGATCATGGACCGGTAGGGGAGTGCGTGCTGTGTGTGGGAGAAGACAGATTGTCCGTGGTCACAATGAGGCTTTGTTCTTTTAGGAAGAACTGCTAGCTGATGGAAAATTATCTGATCCGTTTGAAGTGGTTCATGTAGACTCGCATGCCGATCTTGGCTTGGGATGTGCTTCTTCAGATTTCCTACAAAGTGCAATGCTTACTTTTCCGATTGAATCGAGACGTAAAATTAGAGATTATGAATTCAATGGTAAAATAGAGCAGATAAATATGGCTCAATCACCTAACTATACACCTGCAAGTGCAGATTTTATTATGGACATTATTAGGGAATATATAATTGAAATATAGTATGGTTGAAAAACATTTATCTAACACCAATGAGCCGATTTTCTGACACTTTAGGAACACTTTCCATAGAATTTTAAAGGGATACAATGCAAAAAGCCTTTATTTTCAAGCAATAGTTTTTTAAAAAGTTTGTGTCACCTACTTGACATATGAGGGAAAAAAGTGTTCTTTTTCACAACATCAGAATAATATGCTATGATAAAAATAGAAAAGAAAATTAATATCAGAGAAAAGAGGAGAGATTTTATTGAGTATGGATATAATTATAACATGGTGCAACGAAAATCAGGGATTTTTTTCAGCAGTACTATGTTCCCTGACAGTTTTAACGAGTCTTCTGACGGTATTTTTCACCTGGAAAGTCGGAACGATGCCATATAGGAAAAGACTGTCAGTAATGCTATATTATTGGGGCAATGATGAAGATGGACACCATTTGAGAATTTCGATTGTAAATGTGGGGAGACTGTCAATTTATATCAGGCAGGTAGAAGTGAAAGATAAGAAAGGAATATTTCTTGGAAGTATGAATACTTTTGATATGGACAAAAATTTCCTGATTATCAGTCCGAACGAGGTGCTTACACAAGAAATCAGTGTAGAGAATAAGAATCGTGTTTTTGATAAGTTTGGAATAGATTTGAACGGTCATATAAAAGTGGTTATAACGGATTTGGAAGGGAAAAAATACAGTTTTTCTAAGGGGTGGCCGGTAGGATAAGCAAATAAACAATTGAAGGAAACAAATTTTTGTAAACCAGAGATATGTGTTTTTAATTCATGAAGACGATTTCGTATATTTATCCCATTTTATGGAGATTTGGTTTGATTCGTGTTTCTGAAAAGAAAGAAAAAGCATTGATGCGGAAAACTGGATAAATATTGTTGGATTATGAAGTATATGTTAAAATAATAATTAAATCAAAACAACTTATGAATTTTAACAACGAGGATTTCGCTGTTGAGCATTGAGTGGTTGACAGTAACTCGAATATAGAGGAAAACAAGAGATTATTATGGATGATAAAAAATATCTTTTACAAACCTGCAAGCACTGCGGCAACAAAGGATTATTAAAAATAGTAGCTGATTATAAACAGCATTTTAAAGAAATGGATGGTACTGATGTAATCTTTACAGCGGATACTTGGTGGTCATTATTAGAGTGTCCGGTTTGTGATGGAATATCACATTACAAGTCATATTCTGATGATACAATGCTTACTCCATACGGATATGAATCTGACGTATCAATGGAATATCCCGGAAACAAATATGATTATAAACATGTTCCTGAAAGTATTCTTAAATCTTATCAGGCAGCAGTTAAAACATCAAAAGTGGATTTGAACGTTTGCTTGATAGCAATACGAGCAGTGCTTGAAAAAATCTGCAAGGAACGTGGCAGCAAGAAAAAGAATCTGGAAGCGATGTTGAAGGAAATGGTGAACAAGAGCATTCTTCCGGAAACATTGGATCAATGCAGTTTTTTGATTAGAAAACTTGGCAATTCTGGAGCGCATGGTGATGATATAGATATGTCACAGAGTGATGTTCTGGAATTGATTGATTTTATAGAAACAACTTTATATTACATATATGAACTTCCGGTAAAAATTGCAAACGTGAATGATAAGTATAATTTGAAACTTGAAAATAAAGCAGAGAAAATTTTAGAATGTGAGTGAATAACTGTAAGTGGTAAATAGTGAGTAACTAGATTTCCCGCCTACTCAGTGTCATAATAGTCCTAAAGATTATTAAAAGTCTTAAAAGTTCAGTACTCAACTTTTAGGACTGGACAGGAGGCATTTTCTATGAGTTCTATCACCACGGCTGTTGCTGTAGATTATCGGTTACAACAATGGGCTCAGTTAGTGAAAGACTGTCAGAACCGTCCTCAGGATATGACAGTTGAACAATGGTGTGATACAAAAGGTATCTCAAAATCGAATTATTATTATCGTTTACGCTGTATCCGTAAAGCCTGTCTGGAGCACGTCCAGGACAATTCTGTCTCATGCCAGCAGGTAGTTGAAATCCCTGAAAAGATCACTCAACAGTCCAGATCGGAGAGTCCTTCCGATATCTCTATTGAAATAAATGGAGTTGTTATCCACATAAAAGAAGATATTTCAGAATCCCTTTTGGAAAAGATAATACGGGTGGTCTCTCGTGCTAAATGATGCTACTTGTTTTAAAAAGATCTTTATTGTTACCGGTTATACTGATCTTCGTTCCGGGATTGACCGTCTGGCAGATACCATACGTTCTTATCTGGGAGAAGATGCGATCGAAGCGGATACCCTTTATCTTTTTTGTGGAAGGAGAACAGACCGGATCAAAGGGCTGGTCTGGGAAAATGATGGATATCTCCTGCTTTATAAAAGGTTAGAAGCCGGTCAGTTTCAGTGGCCAAGGACAGAATCCGAAGTTCGTTCTATTACAGAGCAGCAGTTTCGCTGGCTTATGGAAGGACTCACGACTCATCCCAAAAAGCAGGTGAAACGATTGAAAAAAGCACCGGATTATACTTTGTAACTTTTATGCATAACGTAGAAATTTCAGACTGCTTTCCAAGTGGGAAAAGATCACTTCCTTTTCTGTTTTTCTTTGTATTCTGGAAGCCAGGATTGTTCTGTACAAAGAAACAAATGATGTTTTTCTAAAAAAAGAGGCATTCCGTTTCTCGTGGCAGGTATGGCTCCTGTGAACGAAAACCTTATAGTCATACTGACGAAAAGAAGGATAAGAAAGATTCGCCAGAAGTGCTGTCTTCTGCTATAATAAAGATAGTTTTAGAAAGGGAAGGCCTCTGTTATGCAGATGAAATATACAGAAGAAAAACTGAATACCTTTTCGAAAGAGACACTCATTCAGTTGTTTCTCACACAGCAGGAACAGCTATCAGAGATTGACGGGAAACTCCAGCTTGTGTTGGAACAGCTGGCAGTAATGAACCAGAACCGTTTTGGAAGAAAGACGGAACAGATGCCTGTACCAGAGCAGCTGGCATTTACAGATGTAGATGGGGAACTGGTACTGTTTAATGAAGCAGAGGTTCTTGCTGCTCTGGATGAAAGGGAAAAAGAAACCACTGTAAAAAAACGTCCAGTAAAGAAAAAAGGAAAACGAGAAGAAGACCTTTCCGGGATACCGGTGGTAAAAGTAGAACACTATCTGACAGAGAAAGAACTGGAGGATCTATTTGGAAAGGCGGGCTGGAAACAGCTGCCTGATGAGATATACAAACGGTACCGTTTTATCCCTGCAAAAGTAGAAGTAGAGGAACATCATGTTGGAGTTTATGCCAGCAAAGAGGGAGATACGATGAAAAAAGCCCCACATCCAGCCTGTCTGCTGAGAGGAAGTCTTGTATCCCCATCTCTTGAGGCGGCCGTACTCAACGGAAAATACATCAACGCAGTTCCATTTGCCCGTCTGGAAAAAGAGTTCGGGCGATATGGACTTGCCATCACCCGTCAGAACATGGCGAACTGGACAATCGAATGTGCAGACCGGTATCTTGCCGTATTTTATGATTATCTTCATAAGTATATCTACAAGAGTCCTGTTATCCATGCAGATGAGACTCATGTTCTGGTAAGAAAAGATGGAAGGGAAGCCGGGAGCAAGAGTTATATGTGGGTCTACCGAACGGGAGAGAAAGAAAAAAAGGCAGTGATCCTTTATGAATACCAGAAGACGCGAAAAGCAGACCATCCGGAAAGATTCTTAAAAGATTATAAAGGGATCTGTGTAACAGATGGCTATCAGGTATATCACAAACTGGGAGAAGAAAAAGAGGGTCTGACGATAGCCGGATGCTGGGCACATGCAAGACGAAGATATGACGAAGCTGTAAAAGCCCTTCCGTCAAAGAGTCGAAAAAGCAGTATTGCATGGCAGGCACTGGAACAGATTCAGATGATATACCATGTAGATAATACATTAAAGGAGTTAAAACCTGAAGAACGAAAAAAACGCCGACAGAGTAGTGTGAAACCACTGGTGGAGGCCTATTTTGCGTGGGTAAAAGAGAAAAAAGCAGATGGAAGGATCTCAGAAAAGAGCAAGGCAGGAAGAGGATTGAGTTATTCAATCAATCAGGAAAAATATTTAAAAGTATTTCTGGAAGATGGAAATGTGCCGATGGACAATAATGCGGCGGAAAGAGCAATCAAGAATTTCTGCATCGGCCGGAAAAACTGGCTGATTATAGATACGATACGGGGAGCACAGTCCAGTGCCATCATTTATAGTATTGCAGAAACAGCAAAGGCAAACAACCTGAAACCATATGAGTATTTTGAATATTTACTGGAAGAAATATCACAGCACATGGAAGATACAGACTTGAGCTTCTGTGAAAATCTGTTACCGTGGTCAACAAGTCTTCCTGAAAAGTGCAGAAAGCCAAAGAAAAAATAAGACCGCCAAAAGGCGGTCAAAATTTAGTCAAGGTACTCGCTATCTGCCACTTACGTATAATCTATGTCTTGCAATAAATTCAAAAATTTTGCAAATGCATTTTTATCTTTCCCTTCTGAGAAAGATTCTTTCATCTCCGATTGAAAAAATACCAAATCCCCGACTTCGTACCTAATGCATATATCCAATTCCGAATCCTCAATATCTTCAACAAGCATAAATGGTATTAAATTAGAAATTCTATCACTACTATCTTCCTCTAACTCAATTGTAATTTTAAATTCTATATATGGTGCTGATACTGGTGGATTATTAACATCGTAATCATTCAAATATTCTTGCAAATATCTGTAATTAAAATCATTTGCACCAAATGCATTGCTATGATTTATCAAATTGTCTAATGCTGTAATTATTGTCGTCTTACCTGCATTATTCTTCCCTATAATCAATGTTGTGCCCGATGCAACATCAATCTCGCCAATTTTGCCTGAAACCTCTTTTGTTTCTTCAGTCGTAACGGTTTCTTCTGCATTTTCATCTTCCTGTTTTTTAACAATTTTGGAACTGATAAATTCCACAACATTTTGCTCTGCAGAGAATTTTCTATAATTCGTTAGTTTTAATCTTTTTAAAAACATTATTACTCCTTTGTTCTAAAATCATTTTAACTCTACTTAATAAGCCAAGTTTCTGTTATTTTTCATTGGCTCAATAACCTATTGTTCTTATACTGTATTATACTGACAAATGCAATATAAGCCAACAAATATTTGTACAATATTTCATTTGTACAATATTTCATTTCCTAATTTCAAAAATGCACCCGTTTCCAGGTGCATCCACTCATCTACTCCGACTCAGGATATAACTCATCTAACACTTGCTCCAGCGTTCCATCCTTTGCGTAAGTCAAAGCATCCAACTGTCTGAAATTATGCTTGCAATCCACTTTTTTATCATCTTACTTTTCCTCTTCATCTTCCATGCACCTGTATCATAATACAAGTGTATGACACGACAGCTTATTTTTCAATACAGTTGTATTTATAATTTTATCGTATTATGAATTTTTCAGATAAAATCAAATTTCAACGAGAACAGAATCATCTAACGCAGAAAGGACTTGCAGAACTGGTCGGTGTCTCTCAACGTGCCATCGCAGCTTATGAAAGTTCCGGCACTATTGCATGTATCTCTACTATGAGAAAACTCGCTCATGCCCTCAATGTCTCCTACGACTATCTAAAGCATGATGAAATTACTGATCCTTCTTATGGAATGGAAAAAATGGATTATATTGATGAAGTCCATGGACAATTAGGCGAAAAAGCAGCCAGAGATATCAATAACATTCTGGAAGCCAACCGTGCATTGTTTGCCGGCGGCGAATTGGATGAAGAAGCAAAGGACGCTTTTTATCAGGCAGTGACTAAAGCATATCTTTCCTGCAAAATGGAAGCAAAAAAACATTTGGGCGAAAAAAGAAATCAGAGAAAAAATCGTAGGTGTCGCATTTTTCGTACACCACTTTTGCTACACTATAATCTGTAGCAAACTATCTTATGAAATGTCGAGGTGTTTTTATGAGTTCTAAATGTATAAGAGACACTGTCAATAAAGTAAAATCAAAATATCAGGAAACCGACCCTTTTCGCCTTGCCGCAGCAATGCACATCCTTGTTCAGAAAATGCCCATGGGAAATTCTCCAACTTGCTGTAAAGGATTTTGCATGACAGAAAGCCGAAAGACCTGTATCGTCATCAACTGTGATCTGCCCGATATCATTCAGCAGATTATTCTGATCCATGAAATTGGTCATGCCGTCCTGCACCAGAGAACCATGCAGGTAAAATGCTTTCACGATTTTGAATTATTTGACGGAGTATCTCAATGTGAATATGAAGCAAATTGCTTTGCTGCAGACTATCTCTTAGAAGATGAAGATGTATTAGAAAAGCTTAACGCAAATATGTCTTTTTTCCAAGCAGCTTCCGAACTGCAGGTACCACCGGAACTGCTGGATTTCAAATTCCGGATGATGAAACGCAACGGAGTCCAAATTGTAGATTCACCGATCACTGCCAACAGTAATTTTTTGAAAGATATGCCTACCGAAGGCATTATCGAAAATTATTAAACAGACGAAAAAAACAGCTTGTCTGAAATCCATGGTTGATGGAAAAGACAGCTGTTTTATTTTTCTCATATCACCCTAATATAAATCTCCTACAAATCCATTTGCCTCCAAGTGCATGTAACACTCTCCAATCTGTTCGGACTCCATAATCTTTAAAACATATTCCATTCCGGTAGCAAGTTCTTTAGATTTCAGCTCTTCCACTGGAATCCAATATACCTTTCCTTCCTCAGAGCTTGTCAACGTTCCTGTAAACTTTTCTGCTTTATAGAGTGTAATCACATTATGTACTGCTCCCTTGTACCAATGATACAATCCACAGAGTATTGGGCTTTCTATTGTCAGTCCTGTCTCCTCCCAGACTTCTCTGATCATAGATTTGCTGAACAACTCATTCCGTTCCACATGTCCACTAGGGAAAGTAGTTCCGGTATAACTATCATTCACTTTATCCAAAGCCAGCACATTCCCTTTTCCATCCAAAATCATGCACATATTCATAAAGCACACTTTCTCTGTCCGGCTCCCTGATGTTTCATTCAATGATTTTCGGACTCTTTTATTTATATCTGAACGTTTTGATCTGTAGTGCTTAAATACTTCACCATATGGAATCCAAATTTCCGCTGCTACTATTTTTTCATAAACAGAATTCACCACTTCTTCCAAATGCTTTTCATTCGGAAAAACATATTTTTTTGTATAATAGTCTCTGGTTGCCTGAAACATCCAGTCCGCAATCTTTTCTTTCTGCTTCAATTTAAGTTGAGAATATTTCTTGTCTGTCTGCAGTAATTTTCCATCTATCATTTCATGGTTCTTCCGTGACATAGATCTGCCTCTTTCCTTAAATATTGTCTTTTTTACCACTACAGAATATCATAAAATCTTTTTATAAGCATCTATTTTCATGTTGATTTTTTCAAGGCTCTGGCATATAATAATCGTAGCTAAGGAAATTGGTGAGATTCCATTAGACAAAACGAAAACCCTCAGAGTTGCCGCTCTGAGGGTTTTCTTGTTCGTTACGGTGAACCAATCCGTTCAGGCTGTTACTGCCTATTCATCTCTATCCAGCCATTTGCATATGTAATAGCCAACTACACTTGCTATGACAGAGATAAGAAAACTGGTGAGTATTTCTTCCATTAGACTAACACCTCCCTTCTGCTGGAGGTTCGGCAGCCATTGTAGTATATCATATATTCCGATCTCAAAAAAGAATCTTTTCTTTATTTTCACTTTTTGTCTTACCTATTTTTTTCATGTCCACTTTCTCCATGTCAAATACCTAATTCATAGAGGACTCTTTTTCTAAGGACTCTCTTCCGGCGGCTGTGCCACCGGTAAATAGCAAGGACAGGAAGTGTATATACACTTCCGGAAAACCAGCAATTTAGGGAACCCTGCCCTAAATTAAAAACACAGAAGTCACTACTTCGAAGAACCAAAGAAAGGAGAATCTGCCTATGGCAAAGAGAAAAAGAAATATACAGATTTTGTTTTGTGTTTCCCCGGAAGAAAAAAAGCTTATCCGTAGAAAGATGATTGAAGCAAAGACAAAAAATATGGGAGCTTATCTTCGTAAAATGGCAATCGACGGTTACATCGTCAACACCGATACTACTCCACTGAAGAAACAGTATGAGGAAATGCATAAGATTGGTGTGAATATTAATCAGATTGCGAAAAAAGTAAACAGCACCGGGGATCTGTATCCGGAAGAAATGCAAGAATTGAAAGAGATGGTGAAAGAATTATGGCGTATCTTAAGATCTTCCCCATTAAAGTAACAGACAAGAAAGCTCTGGACTACATCACGAATCCAGATAAAACAGATGAAAAACTGTTAGTTTCCAGTTTTGGCTGTTCCCCGGAAACTGCAGATCTTGAATTTTCTATGACAAGAGAAATGGCAAAAAAGAATGGAATGGACAAAGGTGATAACATGGCATTTCATCTGATCCAGTCATTTAAACCTGGAGAAGTTGATGCCGAAACTGTCCATCGCTTAGGACAGCAATTTGCAGACGAAGTACTGAAAGGAAAATATGAATACGTGATCAGTACCCATGTTGATAAAAATCACATTCATAACCATATCATCTTCAACGCTGCAAGCTTTGTTGATCATCACGGAAAACATCTATCCTTCCGTGCACCGGAGCAGAAAAACTTCACTTATATGAAATCTCTCGGAAGCTATTATTCGGAAGAAAATGTCCGTATCCGTCTGGCTAAAAATCGTAGCAAAGTGAAAGCTCTAAAATATCTGTCCAGAGAAGCTCGCCTGTATATCAATATCTCCACTTATGTTACAACTGGAAATCGAGAAGGATTTGAACGCTGGGCAAAACTCAATAATTTGAAGGAAGCGGCCCGCACCTTCAACTATCTTTCTGAAAATAACCTGCTGAATTATGAAGATTTCCAGCAACATGTTTCTGATGTTGATGCTTCTGTTAAAACGGCTGATCAAAGAATAACGCAAATCAACAATGAGCTGAGCACGCAGAAAGTCATTCAGAAACACTGTGATTCTTACCGGCTCTGCCGTAAAGTGATAGAAGATTGCAAATCTGCAAAAAATCCAAAAGAATACCGTTCCAAGCATCTGGCAGAATACCAACTCCACGATTCACTAAAAAAAGAGCTTCAGGATCTCGGTGTTACC
>ERZ839767.117-NODE-117-length-127516-cov-10.048556_pt1 | contig 127516 bp, 118 predicted proteins | sample MGYA00519879_ERZ839767 | MGnify/ENA primary metagenome ERZ839767 (study PRJEB31850, sample SAMEA3708852) | human gut metagenome | biome: human gut; feature: human-associated habitat; material: faeces | place: China | collected 2014 ...
AAAGCGAAAGAATTTACAACCAAATGAAATAGCCAAAAGAGGGTATAGAAGAAAGAGGATGCGCTAACCGTCCTTCTCAGGACTTTTGCAACATCCCCTTTTTTGCCATAGTGAAAACCGTTGTCTGTTACTTCTGTTCTGCCTTGTGTTTTCTGCATTCCGGGCAAACGCCGTAAAGTGCCATCGAGTGATCCACCAGCTCATAGCCGTGTTTCGCTGCAACTTCGGCTTGGCGTTTTTCGACTTCTTCATCGACAAATTCGACGACCTTGCCGCACATCACGCAAATCAGATGATCATGGTGGTGTCCGTCGTCCAGCTCAAAAACTGCTGTGCCGTGTTCAAAATTTCTGCGTGTCAGAATCCCGGCAGAAGCAAACTGGGCCAAGACGCGGTAAACCGTGGCTAATCCGACGTCTTCTCCCACGTTGACGAGCTCTTTATAAACTTCTTCAGCGCTCAGATGACGGTCTTCTCCGGCTTTAGCTCGCTCCTGAAAAATTTCGAGAATCTTGAGACGAGGCCCTGTAGCTTTTAAGCCGAGGTTTTTTAAATTTTTGGCATTTTCTTGTTGTGTATCTGGCATGTTTTATTCCAACCTCGAGATTTACAAGTTCGATGGTTCTTAGATTTAATCTTATCGATTATCATACAGGCTTGATAATATTTCTACACCCTCTTTCCGGAAATGAAACGGTTTATTTTTTGCGCTCTTATCCCTTTAACACTTTTATCGGGCTGCTCATCCGTTGGAGACCATATCCCCGGATGGCTCAAGCCTTATACCCCTGATGTTCATCAGGGCAACGTCGTTACCTCCGAAATGGTCGACGCGCTTCATGAAGGCATGACTAAAAACCAGGTTATCTTCCTGCTAGGCACTCCTGCGCTGCGCAACTTGTTCCATAAAGAACAGTGGAATTACGTTTACTTCCTTAAACCTCGTTTCGGAGAAACAAGCATTCGTAAGCTTGAAATTACTTTCGACGAGGATGGACGTGTAGAAAGTTTCAAATCCGACAGGATGCCGGATGAAACAAATGCCGACTTAGCGATCCTCGGTGAACGCGCCAGAGAAAGCACCCTGAAGCGTCAGGAAGAACTGGAAAAAGAAAAACAGGAAGCTCCGGTTACGGATGGAACTCAGCAACCTACAGAAACCGAGCAGGCTAAAGAAGAGACCGCTGAAACCCCGGCCGCACAGTAATCGGGAGCCCATACCAAACGCAGCTCACGGCACCGAAAAACGGTGCCGTTTATTTTTGTGAGATCTTAATCGGTCGGATTATCGGCAATTTTAGAGTACATTTAATAGTTAACTGCGGAGCGCCCCCGACGGTATGTGAAGAAATCTGCCTTCTTGCTGTCATGAGTGTTCCCGTTCCTAACTACAAATCAAACATCGGAGTATTTATGGTCAAAATCGCAGTCGCCGGCGCCAAAGGACACATGGGCAAAATGATTATTGATGCCGTTTGGAACACCGAAGGGGCCGAACTTGTCGCAGCACTCGCGCACAAAGGAACCGACAAATGGGAAGCCGATGAAGATGCCGGCGCCTCTTTGGGCTACAACACGGGCGTCAAAATTACGGACGACTACAATGTGCTTCGTACCTGCAGTGCACAAGTACTGATCGACTTTACTCGACCGGAAGGAACTAAGGAATTTTTGAAGATCTGTGCAGATGTCGGTATTGGTATGGTGATCGGAACGACTGGATTAGATGCGGAAGGCAAGGCTGCGATTGAAGAGTCAGCCAAAGTCATCCCTATTGTGTTCTCACCGAACATGAGCGCCGGTGTAAACGTTACCTACAAACTCCTCGAACTCGCCGCCAAATTGCTCAAAGACTATGACGCGGAAATCTTTGAAATGCATCATAGTCGTAAAGTGGATGCGCCCAGCGGAACCGCCATCGCCATGGGCAAAGCAATTGCCGAGGCTCGCGGACAAAAATTAGAAGACGTTGCCGTATGGGCTCGTGAGGGTCACACCGGTCCGAGAATCCCGGGTTCCATCGGTTTTGCCGCTCTGCGAGGCGGAGACGTGGTCGGAGACCATCAGGTAACTTTTGCCGGAAACGGAGAACGAATTGTGATTTCTCACTTGTCGAGCTCCCGTGCCGGCTATGCACAAGGCGCTGTCAAAGCCGCGATCTGGGAAGCAGGTAAAAAGCCGGGACTTTATTCCATGAGCGACGTTCTCAGTCTGTAACTTATGAACCGAGAAGAAGCTTTCAAAATTCTAGAGGCCAGAATCCTTGAGCTTCTGAGTCGCATCAGCCATCTTGAGGAGGAGAACGCACGTCTCCAAAAAGACCTCTCCTCGAAGGCTGCTCAGCTGCAGGCTGCGCAAGCAAAGGTCAATATTGCCGCCGAACAGCTCCATGTCGAACTCGAACGTCTTAAAGCCATTAAAGACCGATACCGGAACCCCTGATTTCTATGCTTTACACGATAGCGATTCAAAATTTAAGGCTACAAGTCTCCGTGCCGGACTCCACTGACACGGCGGCTCTCGATAAGGTCGTCCGAGAATTCAATGATCATCTCATGACATTTAACGGCGGCAGATCAGTGGAGCTGTTCGAAAGTAAGGAAGTGAAGCTTTTGATTTTTACGCTTATCTCTTTCATTCTCGGAATGCAAAAGAAGCAGGAACAAACGCACGAGACGGCAGCAGCTCTGGCAAAAGAGAATGAAAAAGTAAACATTCGTGACGACCAGGAAACCCTCGAGAAGATCAAAAAACTAATTTCCCTTTGCGACAGAGGACTTACGAAACATCCGTGATTTTGACAGAACCCGAATAGCGCAATTAGCTTTAATACGGACTTTAAAAATTTTTCGAGAAGGCTACAATACAAATCGTCCCCTGCGAAATTCGAGCATCGGCTGTTGTTCTTTGAACCAATACTCTAGTTTCGGGGGCTGTTTGTCAGCCATTAAGTTGAGCGGCACGCGTTGCTGCTCCTTGTGCCTGGCATAGGCCTCCACCCTGAACCCTCGGTTCAGGACTCAAGCCGGACGGTTTCGGCGGGAGACACAAAAACGCTCTCGGACTTCGAGAGCTTTTTTGTGCCCGAAAAACGCCGCTCTCCTCAGTAGCAACAAATCAAAACTAAAAAATTCAATACATTAACTTTAGTCTTACAATACCCGCAATATTGTCTTAAATGTCTCAAAAGACGAAACAAAACCATTGAGACTCAACCCTAACTTAAGAAGAAAAGAATTATGTCTTTTACGATCAAGCTAGCCGGGACCCCTTATGAATTCCAGGCTGAAGCCTCCGAAACTATCCTACAAGCCGGAGATAAAGCCGGTTTTCTGCTGCCGAGTGCCTGCCGCAGCGGAGCCTGTGGGGCCTGTAAAGCTCAAGTCCTTTCCGGCACCGTGGCACTAGGCCCGCATGAGCCGTTTGCGCTGACTGAAGCTGACCAAAAGCTCGGACTAACTCTGCTTTGCAGTGCCAAGGCAACATCCGACTGCGAAATTAAAGTCCGAGACGTCAAACTCGCTCAAAAGAAACCCGAAGGCGTTCAAGCTGAAATCGTTGAAAAAACGCTGCTTGATCCGTCCATCATGCGCTTAGTTTTGAAGCGTGCTGACGGCGCCCTCTTTGAATTCAAGGCCGGCCAGACCTATGCCGTAGAACTCCCCGGCAATCAGAAGCGCTATTACTCCGTGGCCAGCTCTCAGAACCAGAAAGAGACCGTCGAATTCCTGATTCGTAAAGTCACGAACGGCATGTTCACCGGCATGCTCTTCTCCGACATGATTCGCGTCGGCGACAAGATGCGCCTCAAAGGACCGGAAGGCACCAGCACTTTCCAGACACCGAAAGGCCGTAAAGCCGCCTTCCTAGCTACCGGAACCGGCATTGCTTCCGTCAAGAGCATCGTTTCTACACTGGTAGAGAACAACGACCTCGAAGGCCGTGAGCTCTTCATTTATTGGGGTGTTCGCACTTCTCAGGAACTCGTTGTCGGAGAAATCTTCGAAGAATGGGCTGCCGCTCATCCGCAGATTCATTACACCGGAGTGGTTTCTCGCGAAGACACCTGGCCCGGCGCCAAAGGTCACGTTCAGACATTTGCCGCTGCCGACAACGGCGATATGACCGACATGGATGCTTACCTCTGCGGCAGCAACTCCATGATTAAAGCCGCAGTGAACTATTTAACAGCTCGCTGCGGCCTTCGTGAAGATCACATCTTCATGGACAACTTCGGTTTCTAATCTTTCCGACGGCAGGCCCAAATCCAAAGGCCTGCCCCGATAATAATCATCGGAAGCGAAAGCCATTGGCCTCTGGAAAGATCCAAGGCCTGTAAGCCAAGATAGCTGTCAGGCTCGCGGAAGAATTCCACGACAAAACGAGCCAGCCCGTAACCGAATAAGAAGAGACCCGAGACTGCACCTGGGGGTCTCTTTTTTATTGAGTAAATCCAAACAACGAGGAACAGCACCAGTCCTTCCAATGTTGCTTCGTAGAGCTGAGAAGGATGACGCGGAACGCCGTCCCCGGCCTGCGGAAAAATCATGCTCCAGGGCAAGTCCGCGGAAGCAACTCTTCCCCAGAGTTCACCATTAATGAAGTTTCCGAGTCGGCCGAAGAAAAATCCCAACGGCACGAGCGGAGCGACGAAATCACCGACGGTAAGAATAGATTTCTTGTTTCTCCACGCAAAATAAAAGAGCGCAAGGATGACGCCGATAAACCCGCCGTGCGCACTCATTCCGCCCTGCCAGACAGAGAAGATTTCAAGCGGATGGCTCAGATAGTATTCAGGCTGATAAAGCAGCACAAAGCCCAAGCGGCCGCCGACGATCACGCCGACCATACCGACAAAGAGTAAATCTTCAAGATTTGCCTTGGTGATTCCTCTCCATTCCTGGCGGCAGCGGTAAAGGCCCAAAAGGTAGAAAAGCGTAAAACCGATCAGATACATCAGTCCGTACCAGTGCACGGCTAAAGGCCCGACCTGAACGGCAATCGGATCAAACTGAGGATGTACCAGCATTACTTAGGCCTCGTATTCCGAACGAAGGTTTTCGACGTAGCCTTCTACGTCTTCCAAGATTTCCAGACCGTGCTCATCAGCACCTGCTCGGACTTCTTCAAGCTCTTCGTAGAACTGAGTAAACGTTCTGGCTCCTCCTAAACCTTTGACAAGCTTGTTGTACTTGTGGAGACGCCAAAGTCTTTCCGTTTCCGGAGTGAGTGCATACTCAGGATAGTTGCGGCCCATGAAATACAGCGTAAGTTCGGCTAGGTCTTCTCGATCAAACTCAAGTCGATCGAAAGCATCTGCCATCTCTTCAGGGGGCAAGGCCCTAAAGGTCGCCATCTTGCGAGCGTCCGAGTTACTGGGGAAGCCCCCGCTGTAAAGTGCTTCTTCCGGAATGTCTTTGGCGTGCTCTTCGGCCTTTCTATCTGCCAGCGCCATAAAGAGCGACAGAAGTTCGGAAAGGCGATCTGCGGAAGCAAGAATCTTCGAAGCGTTTTCTGAGTAATAAGCGGCCGGGTGCTCAAATAAGCCTTGTCCGTTCTTAGTGATCCATACCGACATGCCTTTCATGAGGAAGGGCTGTTTTTTGGTCTTAATGCGCACGAACGGCAGCGGTTTAATGCCCTGCTCTTTTTGCTCGCGCGTCACGAAAGATCTTTCCTTCATGTCTTTTTCTGTAATAGCCCACATTTCGTTCGGATCGGCAGAAAGATCCCAGCAAATCCATTCGTTTCGAACAGAGGGGTTCTCAAACAGCGGCATCACCGGTCTTAAGCCTCTGCGGTGATGAAGACTGTAGCGATCGACATATAGAAGCGGTCGCTTTTCGTTCAGAAGCTCGACAATCTTGTCGGACTTGCTGATCGAGAGTGCGTACTCCCAAAGACGGGGATTCTTGCTTGCAATCAGTTTGGCAAGCTGCAAGGTGGCAAAGGCATCCGAGCTTGCATCGTGCGCATGGCGATGAGGCAGATTGTTTGCCGGAGTCAGGCGATCCAATTTGAAACAAACGGTGCCGTCTTCTTTTGTGGGCCAATTCAAAATTTGAGGTGCCACAGCATAAACGGCAATCACTAAGAGAAAAACGTCGAATCGTCCACGCCCTTCTCCATACTCGGTGTCGTATGCCGGCAGCAGATTGCGCCAGAACATGAAGCGCGTCATCTCATCGTCATAATTGCGATTGTTGTAGCCGATTGTGATCGTGCCGGGTTTGCCCATTTCATCACGAATGACTTTGGCGAAATCAGCTTCGGCCAGCGCGTTTTCTTCATCCATGAGCGACATCGGCGTAATACCCGTCACCAGAGAAGATCCCGGGGACGGGATGTAGTCGTCTGCAAGCTGGGCATAAAGCACCATACTTTGTCCGATGATATTGAAGTTGGTATCGGTTCGAAACGATCCGTACTGCACAGGGCGGTCTTTGCGCGCTTCTGTTCCGAATGTTTCGTAGTCGTACCAAAGGTAACTTGTTGAATTGTTGACAGTATCGGTCATGGACTTTTCGCAAAATTAGGTAGGCCAATATTACAAGAAACCGCCGTTAACCAACACGTTCGCGGATGCTGAAAGCGTAAAAAGACGAAAGCCGGCGTTTCCGCCGGCTCATGCCCTAAATCTTACTCAGATTACATCGCCAAATAGGCTTGTCTGATCATGTAAAGGCAGACGAAGCACAGCAGGCAGGCAAAGATCTTCTTGAGCGGTTTTGTGTCGATAGAGTGAGCGACTTTTGCTCCGAGCGGTGCAAACAGCACACTGGTAATCGCAACGGAGAACAAGGCAGGAATACAAATGTAGCCCAGGTCAATCGGCCAGGGAGGCAGACCCGATACGTTCCAACCGCTGATGATGTAGCCGATGGTGCCGAAGAGCGCGATAGGGAAACCGAAAGCAGCACTGGTTGCCACGGCATTCTGCATTTTGACGTTGCACCAAATCATCCAAGGTACAGAGATAAAGCCGCCCCCTGCGCCGACTAAGGCCGAAAGAATACCGATTGCGATGCCCATGAAAAACTTACCGATCGTTCCCGGCAAGTTGCGGTCCGGACGCGGAGATTTGTTCAAAAACATCTTGAACGCGGAGAACCCGACGAAAGCCGCAAAAATCAAAGACAGCCAGAATGTCGGCAACCAGCCTGCGATCTGTGCACCGACAACCGCACCGACCAAAATGCCGGGAGCTACGGAAGCCACGACATTCCACAAAACAGCACCGCGTTTATGGTGTGCTCTGACGGAAGAAAGAGAAGTAAAAGCGATGGTTGCCAGCGATGTTGCAATGGCAACATGAACGATATGTTCATGGGGAATCAAACTCGACGGGATCAGCATAATCAGGAACGGTGTAATGATCATGCCGCCGCCGATACCCAAAAGGCCTGCCATAAATCCCGTAAAGCAGCCTAATAAAGCCATAAGGCCGATTGTTGTGAGTGCCACTTAATCCTCTTGTATGGTTTGAGAATTTGAAAATTTGAATAGGAAAAATCTTAGCGCTTATCTTCGTTTTTTAACGGCTTTTCGCTGGAAGTGGCGTAAATACTAGGTTTGCGAAATAAGATGCGGCTGAAGCGCTTTCCACTCGTCCTCATTCACAGGCGTGATCGACAGGCGGTTGCCCTTCTGAAGAACCCGCATTCCTTCACAACCCGGAATCGTTCTTAATTCAGCGATAGAAACGAGTTTGACTTTATGAAGAATATGCACATCGACTTGAACCCAGCGGGGCTTCGCCTGAGTACTCTTCGCGTCGAAATATTCTGAAGTTTCATCAAACTGCGTCGGATCCGGATAAGGTTCGGAGGCAATTTCACCAATACCGACGATGCCAGGCTGAGCACACGAAGAGTGGTAGAAAAGGACCGGATCTCCGATCTTGCAAAGATCGCGCATGAAATTGCGGGCCTGGTAATTACGCACGCCGAACCAACCAACCTTGCAGTCCTTCATGCCGAGGACATCGTCAACGGAAACTTCGCTTGGCTCCGACTTCATCAGCCATGCATAGTGCTCAAAACCTGCCATAATTTGTTTACCTCTATTTACTGAGAAGCTCCTTATATCATGTCTTCAGACTCAGTCCAACTTTGTTTGTCCCGCAAGACCGGAGAAATGCTTCACAGGCTCCGTGCCAACCGTCCTCTCGTTCACTGCATTACCAATGAAGTCGTGCAGGAATTTACGGCTAATGTTCTGCTTGCCGCAGGAGCCTCCCCCGCGATGGTTGTGGGCGAAGGCGAAGCCGAATATTTCGCCGGCATCGCCTCTGCACTCTCCGTAAACGTGGGAACCCCCTACGAAGCCCGCATCGAAACCATGAAGAAGGCCATTCGCGGAGCTCTTGCCGCAGGAAAACCATGGGTACTCGATCCTGTTGCAGCCGGCGGCATTCCCTGGCGCGACAAAGTCATTTTTGAACTCTTAGAAATGCAGCCGACGGCTGTCCGAGGCAACGCTTCCGAGATCCGCTTTTTAGCCGGAGTAGGTACGGGCGGGAAAGGCGTGGATAGTTTGGATGACTCTTCTTCTGCCATTGAAGCCGCTAAAACCTTAGCTCGAAAGTACAAAACATTTGTTGTCGTGACCGGATTGAAGGACTACGCAACAGACGGTGAACGCGTGCTTTGCGCCGTCGGGGGCAGTGAAATGATGACGTTGGTCGTCGGAACCGGCTGCTCACTTTCCGCACTGCTCGCCGCCTTCCTCGGGGGAGCTGAACGCTCGCTTGAAGCATGCATTGCATGCTGTGACTACGTAAACTACGCCAACGATACCGCTTCCACTCGCTCAAGCGGTCCGGGATCCTTCCATTTTCAATATTTGGATGCCCTCTATCAAATCCGTCCTGAGGACTTCAGAAAATGAAATCCGGCAAGAAATTGGATCTTTCTCTTTACCTTGTCCTGGATGCCAACCTTTGCAAAACGCCTGAAGGAATGGCTGAGACAGCAAGAAAGGCCGTAGAAGGCGGATGTACCGTTGTGCAACTTCGCGCGCCGGAGTGGAAAAAGAAAAAACAGCTTCGAGCTGCCTTTCTTCTCAAAGAGCTCCTCAAAGACACGGATGTGCTTTTCATTGTGGATGATCACATTGATATCGCTTTGCTCAGCGGTGCCGACGGTGTTCACGTCGGACAGGAAGACATCGATCCTAAGTACGTCAGACAGTTTTTAGGTCCTGATGCAGTGATCGGTTTATCTGTCGGCAGTATTAAAGAATTAAACACGATCGGACCTGATGTGGATTACATCGGAATCGGCCCGGTGTTCTCTACCAAAACGAAGGTCGATGCGGGCGCAGCTGTTGGCTTAGGCCTGCTTGAGTATATTTCTAAAGAAGCGGGGCTCCCAAACGTTGCCATCGGCGGCATCAATCAAAGCAATGCCGCAGACTGCATTCGTCACGGAGCCGACGGAGTCGCAGTCGTTTCAGCAATTTGCGGCGCGGAAGATCCGAAAGCTGCCGCAGCTGCCATCAAGAAAGCCGTTAACGACGCGCTTTCGATTTAGATTTTTCGGCCGTGCTCGCGGATTCGGGTGCGGCCTTTCTATTTGTCCATTTCATCAGCCCGAAGAGCGCGAGCAGGATCACAAGCCAAGCACCGATAAACATAAACACCATCTGCGTGCTGGCTTTTCTTGACTGGCCCTGAACAAATAAACCGTAGCTCTGTTTTGCCTCTTCCAATGAGGAAGCACAGATAAGGGGATTCTTAGCCGGTTCAAATACTTCTTTCGTCACGGTTTGGGGCGTCTTGCCGTCGCCGGTGACGCCGATCTTGGAGCAGTAGCCCGCCAGACTCTTATGGCCCGCCTTCTCGACATAAGTCCAGTCCGCCTGCGCTAATTTTTCTCCTCTGGAAAACGCAAAGGTCGTGTCCCAGATGCAATAGAAAGCGCAAATTAAAAGCGTTACCAGAAACCAAAGCTGCCAGCGGATTTTCATACGGATCAGATTCAAACGGAAAAGAAGTGTTACTTGCTCATAACGGCTGCACAAGTCTAAGTCAAACCGTTCTTCTATGTACTATGCCGACAACATACGAAACAATTTCGGAGCAAAACAATGAACTTAAAAATGAAGCACCTGATGACCGCTTTGATCGCCTCTGCTGCCGTCGGACAAGCCGTCCATGCACAGGAAGCATCGTCCGCAGTCGCACAAGACACCAAGCAAGTTGAGCAAGCCGCTGGCGGTATGGCAAACAAAGTCGCAGGCTGGCTCGATAAGTTATCCGATTCCGTCAGAACGCTCGGCGAAAAAAGCGAAGAGTGGTCTAAAGACGCTGCTACGTACAAAGACCAGCTCAAAGAGCAGTGGCCTTCTATCAAAGAGCAGTTCAATCAGAAACTCAGCGAAGGCATGGAGAAAGGTCAGCAATCCAAAGAAGCTGTTTCAAAATGGCTGGATGACACTTTCTCTCAGGAGCGCATCAACAAAGCCGAAGAGTGGATGACCAACTTCAAAAACGGCGTAACGGATAACGTTGTCGACCCGTTGGTACCTTACCTTTTGGCCATGCGTTATCCCAATCCGATGGACGAATGGAACCAGGGCTATCGTCGTGAATATCCGGTCTCCATTAAAGGCATGGATCGTCCGCTTCAGGTCACATTGCCGCTCTCTTGGAATCTTTCTCAGAACCTGCAGCTCGGTCAGAATGAATTCATGAGCTGGCGCAGTGAATCCGGCACCGGCCAATATGTGGTCGCTTTAATTGAAACTCCGACCGGAGCAACCGTTGACAGCATTGTTGCGGGCCTTCAGAAAGCTCGTCCCGACGCCGTAACAGAAAAACTCCCGAATTCTCAGATCGTTCGCGTTTACTTCCCTGCTAAAACCGATGCAGAGAATGCCGTTTATTACTACGCCGTTCCGACAGGAGATCAGGTCTTCACAGTCTGCGGAGAAGTCTTGCGCAGCAAGGACGAAAAGACCGAAGCTCTGAATCAAAGACTTCAGGCAGAAAGCAATTTCTTTAACGCCGTGGCGTCCAATATCTTTGTGAAACCTGCGTCTTAATCAGAACGTATTTTCCTTCGAAAGCCTGAGACAAACCTCGGGCTTTTTCTTTGCCGAATTTTCCTGGTTTTGTTCTCGTTGGAAGGACTTGCCTCGAATTAAAATGATGCCATTCCGAAATTCTCAATTCCTCACATACACACTCCTTCCTTCAGCGGGAATCAGTGTTCAGGAGAAAACATGGCTGAAATTGTTACGACGTCCATTAAGTCTCTTCCGCTTGTCTATCGCGGCAAAGTCCGTGACAGCTACGCTGTCGGCGATGACAAACTTCTTATTGTCGCTTCCGACCGTATCTCTGCTTTTGACGTCATCCTCGGCGATCCGATCCCCAAGAAAGGCAAAATTCTGACGGCTTTGACGGACTTCTGGTTCAAAGAACTCGACGGAATCGTCCCGAATCATCTGACGGGCATTGATCCCGAATCCGTAGTTGCTCCCGAAGAACGCGATCAGGTTAAGGGACGCGCCGTCGTTGCCAAACGCCTGAAACCGATTCTCGTCGAATGCGTAGCCCGCGGCTACCTCTCCGGCAGCGCCTGGAAGGAATATCAGACCACCGGCCAGATCTGCGGCGTCAAACTCCCCGCCGGTCTGAAACAGAGCGAAAAGCTGCCTGAACCGATCTTCACACCGGCCGGAAAAGCTGAAGCCGGCCATCACGACGAAAACATCACTTATGAAGATGTCGTCAAACAGTACGGCGAAGACACCGCTTCCAAGCTCCGTGACTACACACTGGCTCTTTACAAGAAAGCCGCTGAATATGCCGCCTCCAAGGGCATCATCATCGCCGACACCAAGTTTGAATTCGGTCTGGACGACAACGGCACAGTCGTTTTAATGGACGAAATCCTGACTCCGGACAGCTCTCGCTTCTGGCCTGCCGACGAATATAAAGTCGGTCAGTCGGAACCGAGCTTTGACAAACAATTCATCCGTGACTGGCTTGAAAGCCAGCCCTGGAACAAGAAAGCTCCGGCGCCCAAGATCCCGCAGGATGTGTTGGATAAGACCAGCAGCAAATACGAAGAAGCTCTGATCCGTCTGACAGGCAAAGGCGTTACCGCCTAAAATTCCCCTAACGAAACACAGAACGCGCCGCTTGCGGCGCGTTTCGATTAACAGAAATCCAACAGGAATCTCAAGATGCAAGAAAATAAACCGGTTGTCGCCATTTTGATGGGATCCAATTCTGACTGGGACGTCATGAAAAACGCTGCTGAAATGCTCCAGTCTTTTGATGTTCCGTTCGAGGCCAAAGTCGTCTCCGCACACAGAATGCCGGACGAAATGTTCGAATACGCCGAAACTGCCCGCGACCGCGGCATCCGTGTGATTATTGCCGGCGCCGGCGGTGCTGCTCACCTTCCCGGCATGCTCGCTGCTAAGACAACGCTGCCCGTCTGCGGTGTTCCCGTCCCGAGCCGCTACCTGAAGGGCCAAGATTCTCTGTATTCCATCGTTCAGATGCCTAAAGGCGTCCCGGTCGCAACTTTTGCCATCGGAGAGGCCGGCGCTGCTAACGCTGCACTTTATGCCGTCCAGATTTTGGGTACGACGGATGCCGTTTTGGCAGATAAGCTTGCGGCTTTCCGCAAAGCTCAGAACGAAAAAGCCCGCAACATGACTCTTCCGCTTTAACAGATACATGATGAAAGACACACCGATTCTTCCCGGCAGCTGGCTCGGACTCATGGGGGGCGGTCAATTAGGCCGCATGTTTGCTCAAGCCGCCGCTACGATGGGCTACCGCGTCTGCGTATTGGAGCCTGATAAAAACGCCCCGGCCGCCATTGTTGCCGAAAAGCACATCTGTGCTCCCTATACGGACGAAGCTGCACTGACCGAACTCGCCTCGCTCTGCAAGACCGTCACGACCGAGTTTGAAAACGTTCCTGCTGCCGCTCTGGAGTTCTTAGCATCTAAGGGCGTCGAAACATGCCCTGCTGCTAACGCTGTCCGTATCACGCAGGACCGATTCGATGAAAAATCTTTCATCAAGTCTGCCGGCGCTCCCGTTGCCCCTCATTTGCTGATCGAATCCGACGAGGATCTCAAGAAGGCTTCTGCTCCCTATTTCCCCGCCATCTTAAAAACCGCCCGTTTGGGCTATGACGGCAAAGGCCAGATTACGGCGAATGACCGCCGCGAACTGGCAATGGCTTTTGAGAAGCTCGGTAAAGTTCGCTGTGTTTTAGAAAAGCGCCTGCCGCTCTTTAAAGAAGTCTCTGTCATCGCCGCCCGCAACAGCAAGGGTGAAGTGGCCGTTTTTCCGGTGTCTGAAAACTACCACCGCAACGGAATTCTGGCGGTTTCCGTCATGCCGGCTCGTTTAGACGAAGAGATCACCAACCGCGCCCGTGAAATCGCTTCCAAAATCATTGAGAAGCTCGATTATGTCGGCGTGCTCTGCACAGAACTCTTTGTACTTTCCGACGGACGTCTGGTCGTTAACGAATTGGCTCCGAGACCGCACAACTCCGGTCACGCCACGATCGATGCCTGCATCTGCAGCCAGTACGAACAGCAGGTTCGCGCCATGGCCAATCTGCCGCTCGGCGATACGACTCAGGTTTCTAAGTCCGTCATGCTCAACCTACTCGGAGATCTTTGGTTCGATGAAAACGAAAACGTCCGTGAACCGGATTGGAGCCAAGTACTGGACATCCCGGGTCTCAAATTGCATCTTTACGGTAAGAAGCAGCCGAGGCATGCACGTAAAATGGGCCACATCACTTGTTTAGCCGCCACGGAAGAGGAAGCGATGTTTAAAGCCCAAATGGCGGCCCGCATTTTAGGTCTCGAACTTCCCGAATAACGTTATGCATTCTGATCTTGAGAAGGCCGTCAAAATTCTCGAAGCCGGCGGCTTGGTTGCTATTCCCACTGAAACGGTATACGGCTTAGCCGCCGACGCAGAGAACGAAGCGGCGGTTAAATCGATTTACGCCGCTAAAAACCGCCCGGCCACGCATCCGCTGATTGTGCATGTTGCCTCAGCAGAAGCTCTGCCCTACTGGGCCCGAGAGATTCCGGAAGATGCCAAAAAGCTGACTGAGGCGTTTTGGCCCGGTCCTCTGACGATCGTTTTAAAACGCTCCGCACACGCCAAAGACTTTGTGACCGGCGGACAGGACACGGTTGCGCTTCGCTGTCCGTCGCATCCTTTGGCTCACGAACTTTTAAAGCGTTTTGACGCGGGCAAAGGCCGCGGCTTAGCCGCACCGAGCGCCAACACCTTCGGCAAGATCAGTCCGACAACCGCTCAGCATGTGCGTGATGACCTCGGGGAGAAGCCCGACGGCAAAACCGACTTCATCCTTGACGGCGGAGAATGCACCGTCGGCATTGAATCGACGATTCTTGACCTCACGGGCGAAACACCGCGCATCCTTCGCGAAGGCGACGTCAGCGGCGAAATGATCTCTAAAGTGATCGGCAAACCCGTTGAACACGGTGCGGTTGGCGCTTCTCCGCGCGTCTCCGGCTCAATGAAGAGCCACTACGCGCCTGAGCACGTTTTAAAGATTGTCTCGGCAGACGACCTGCCGGGTGAGACACAGTTCTTAGCCCGTCACTTCAAAACCTTCTCTTTGATTGCGCCTGAAAAGATCGCGAAACGCTTCAGCACGGTCGCAGAAAAAGTTCGCGGCTACAAAGACGCCAAGGAACTCCAGGTCAACCTTTACAAGTGGCTGCACGAACTCGACCGTGACGGCGGGGATGTTATCTTTGCTGTCGAGCCGGAATTAACCGATTCTTCAGCCGGTGTTCTGGATCGACTGACCCGCGCTGCCGCTGAAAGACCCAACAAGGAAAGCAAATGAGCGATACACCCGCAGATCTCGTCCGCTTATCTAAGCGCATGAGCGAACTCGGTTTATGTTCACGACGAGAAGCCGATGAGTGGATCTCCAAAGGCTGGGTTAAAGTTGACGGTCAAGTCGTTAGCGAACTCGGCAGCAAAGTGCGCCCTGACCAAAAGATCACGATTGACCGGAAGGCTCAAGATCAGCAGAACGAGCGTGTGACCATTATTCTCAACAAGCCGCTCGGCTATGTCTCCGGACAGGCTGAGGACGGTCATGAACCGGCACGCATTTTGATTACGCCGAGAAACCGCTGGATCGATGATCCTTCTCCTCGCCGCTTTAATCCTTCTCAGTTAAAGAGCCTGGTTCCTGCCGGTCGTCTGGACATCAACTCCACCGGCCTTCTGGTTCTGACTCAGGACGGACGCATTGCCAAAACCATCATCGGTGAGAACAGCTCCGTCGAAAAAGAATACATCGTGCGTGTTGCGATGACCGACGGCCGCTCCAACAGCGAATTTCCTCCGGCGAAGCTTGCGCTTTTAAATCACGGGTTGGAACTGGACGGTAAGCCTTTGGAGAAGGCCGAAGTTTCCTGGCTCAACGAAGACCAATTAAAATTCGTCCTTCGTGAAGGCCGAAATCGTCAGATTCGCCGAATGTGTGATCTTGTCGGTCTGAAAGTCCTCGCACTTAAACGGGTCCGTGTCGGCAATGTCCGCCTCGGCAAGCTTCCGGTCGGTAAGTGGAGATATTTGGAAGACGGCGAAAGTTTTACCGGTCCCGCCCCTAAAAGAGCCTCTTCCAGCAGACCGGCTGCCGGTGCGCCGCGTCGCCCGAAAACCTTTAAACCTCGTAAACCGAACTTTAGAAAAACTCGAGACGAATGACGCCGAGTCGCTTTAACCTCAGCCCCGAGTGGGGCCTTGTGATGGTGACGGCCCTTTGGGGTTCTTCTTTTATTCTTTTGTCCCTGAGTCTTAAAGGACTCTCGCCGGGGCTGCTTGTTGCTTTACGTTTCGGAGGCGGTGCCGTTCTAATGGCGTGCCTCTTGAGATCGGCCCTTTTCAAACTCAAAAAAGTCGATTGGATTGCTGGCTGCGCCACGGGAACGTGTATTTTTCTGGGTTACTTCCTGCAGACGGTGGGCCTGCAGACGATTACGAGTTCGATTTCGGCCTTTCTGACGGCGCTTTACGTGCCGTTTGTACCGCTTTTCCAATGGATTATCTTTAGAAAACGCCCGACGCCCATTATTGCCGGAGGCATTTTATTTGCCTTCCTCGGCATGCTCCTCATCTTAGATCCCACCAAAATCTCTTTTAACGGGAACATCGGAGAGTGGCTGACGATTGCCAGTGCGGCTGCCTGCGCGATGGAAATCTTGGTTCTCGGGCGCTTCGCCAACTCTTGTGATCCGAAAGCTTTTTGCTTTACTCAGTTGGTTACCGTCACGTTTTGGAGCACGCTCTACTGCATTGTCTTTGAAGACGTTCGCTTTGATCCTACGCCCGTGACTTATGTCTGTATGGCCATTTTGATCGGCATGATTGTCTTTAATCAGGTTATGATGTGCTGGGCGCAGAAATTCGTCTCGCCGACACGTGCCGTTCTCATCTATACCCTTGAGCCTGTATTTGCCGGCATCATCGGTTACGCGATCGGAGAGCCGTTTACGAAGGGCGCGGTCGTCGGTGCCGTCATGGTGGTGCTGAGTATCCTCATCAGTTCCTGGCTGCCCGGCTACCTCAAGAACCGAGGCCACATCTCTAAGGAGGCGGTCCGTGAGTAACGCTCCCATCGGAATGTTTGATTCGGGGCTCGGCGGCCTGTCCGTCATGCACGCTGTTCGAGACGCCCTCCCCGGCGAAGACATCATTTATTACGGTGATTGTCTCTACGCACCGTACGGCGACAGAAACTCCGAGTACATAAAAGAACGGTGTCTCGCGATCGGACGCTTTCTGATTTCCAAAGGCGCTAAAGCGATCGTAGTTTCCTGCAATACCGCCACGGCAGAAGGCGTTAACACGATGCGGGATACGTTTGATATTCCGATCATCGGCATCGAGCCGGCAATCAAACCGGCAGCGGCGGCGACAAAGACCGGCGTAGTCGGCGTGATCGCCACGACCCGCACCATCACCAGCGAACGCTACCTGAGACTCGTTCGTGAATTTGCCGGAACCAAGGTCAAGGTCGTTTCGGTTCCGTGCCCGGGTCTCATGGAATGCGTCGAAAGCGGTGACTGGGACTCCTTCAAGACCCAAAAGCTAATCGAAAAGTATCTGCACCCGATCAAGCGTGCAGGTGCTGATAAGCTCGTCCTCGGCTGCACGCATTATCCGTTCCTGTCTAACGTGTTGAAGCGTGAACTCGGCAGCGGAACCGAACTCATCGATCCAAGCGCAGCAGTTGCCAGAGAACTTAAACACCAGCTCTCCAAACGCGGCTTACTTTCGGACGGTGCAAAAGGCAAAGAAGTGTTTTCTATCAGCGGAGATGCGGAGAAGCATCGCGCTGTCATCGAGCGTCTTTGGAACTCAGAAGAAGCACTTGATCTGCGTTCTGACCCTCCCGCAACGAAAGCAACTCTCTCTTGAGCCTTTTCGACCTTCAAATCATCCAATTTGAGCGAATTTAGACGCTGTCATTACGCCGGACTGCCATACTTTCAAGCAATTAAAGAAAGTACTTGGATTCAACTCAAATGCACGACTCTGTTCTTGAACGTGTTACGTTACGCCGCTCCCTCGGAGCAAAATACCTCACCACACCTGCCCCCTCTAAAGAAGACTATGCTGAAGCCCTCACATGGGCCATTGCAGCGCCTGATCACTGCCATCTGAGCCCTGCTCGTTTCGTGGTCATTGAAGAGCGTCAGAAATTTGCCGACTTTTTTGAAGCCGGCGCTCTGGCCGACGGAGCTGATCAAGAAGGCGCCCAGCGCGCCCGCAGCAAAGCTTTAAAGGCTCCGGCTATGGTCGCTGTGGTCGCCAAAATCGATGAACACAACGAAAGAGTTCCTACCCACGAGCAGTGGATGACCGTCGGCGCTGCTACCTCTAATTTCCTTGCCGCTCTTGAGCTCAAAGGCTTTGCAGGTAAAATCGTGAGCGGCTCGTCCACGCACTACCGCGACGCCGTCGATGCCCTTTGCAAGAAGGGCGAAGTCATCGCCTGCTGGATTATGCTCGGCACGGCAAAACCGGATGCCCCGGGCGCCGAAGTCCGTTCTATTTACGACGAACTGTTAACCTATTTTTCTTAAGAAGCAAACATTAAGAGGCCGTCATGAAACGCTTTTTCCTTATTCTTCTCGGCATGTTCATGTCCGCAACTATGCTGACCGGATGCGGATACAACGAGATCCAGACGCTTGATGAGTCGACCAAGGCAGCTTGGAGCGAAGTTTTAAATCAGTATCAGCGCCGCAACGACCTTATTCCGAACGTGGTTAATTCCGTTAAAGGCGAAGCCGATTTCGAGAAATCCACGCTCACGCAGGTGATCAATGCCCGCGCTAAGGCTACTTCCATTCAGGCAACCCCTGAGCTGATGGAAAATCCTGAAGCCTTCCAGAAATTCACACAGGCCCAGGGCGAATTAAGCAGCGCGCTGTCCCGCCTGCTTGTCACTGTCGAACGCTACCCTGACTTGAAAGCCAACAAAGCCTTCCAGGACCTGCGTGTACAGCTTGAAGGCTGTGAAAACCGCATCGCGATTGCACGCAACCGCTACATTAAATCCGTTCAGCAGTACAACACGTACATCCGTCAATTCCCGCAGATGGTCTGGGTTTGGATCCTCGGATACAAACCTAAAGCTCAGTACGCGGTAGCCGACGAAGCTGCCATTACGACACCTCCTACGGTAGATTTCAATGGTTCAGCAGCTACAGCTCCGGCCAAACCTTAATCGTTTCGGCCTTCTCATCGGTGCGTTCTTCTTTTGGCTGAGCGCGCTTTTCTGCACGGTATCGGCGGCTGACCTGCTTCCGATACCGGAAGTGGCTTATGTCACCGATACTGCACACCTTCTGACGGCCGAACAAAAACGTTCGCTTGAAGCCAAACTTGCGGGATTTGAGGAGAAGTACGGTTCTCAGATCGCCGTTATCATCGTTCCTTCCACGAACGGCGAGCCGATCGAAGACTACGCACATCGCGTCGGTGACAACTGGAAGCTGGGCCGAAAGGATGTCGGAGACGGTCTTCTCCTGATCGTTGCCGTCAATGACCACAGAATCCGTATTGATGTGATGAGAGCGCTCGAAGGAGCCATTCCGGATGTGGCTGCGTCCCGCATTATCACGGACGTGATGGCGCCGAACTTCCGTCAGAACAACTACTACCAAGGCATCAGTCAGGCCTTGGACAAAGTGTTTACGCTGATTGAAGATGCCAAACTTCCGGCGCCGCAGAAGAAACGTTCGGAAGCCAATATTCTTTACGATCCGGCCGAAACTCTGTGGGACGAACCTTGGGTGGCTGTGCTCTTCATAGGATTTGTCATCACGATGATGCTGCGTGAGCTCATGGGTCGCAAGTCAGCCCCTCTTGCAGGTTTAGCCGTGGGCGGTTTAGCGGCGTTTATTATGCAGTCGCTGTTTGCAGGTATTGTGATCGCTCTGGTCGTAGTCGTGATTGCCATGTGTATTCCGACCGCCGTTCTTGAGGCCGGCGCCCGACGGACCGCCAAGATGTACGGAACCGACCGCCGTTACCGCGGTAAACGCGGGGGCGGAGACGACGGATTCGGAGGCTTCGGCGGATTTGGCGGGGGCGGCTTCGGAGGAGGCGGTTTCGGCGGCGGCATGGGTGGCGGAGCCGGATCTGGCGGAGGCGGTGACGCAGCCGGCGGAGGCGCAAGCGGAGGCTGGTAAAAAATGTCTATCGGAAGAATTCTTAAACATTGGGTAATGTCGCCCGTCCCCGTCACTCTGGCATTTCCTCAGTCCTCTTTGGATGCAGTGACGAAATGCATTGAAGAGTGCGAGCAGCAGACGAGCGCTGAGTTCCGACTCATCATCGAACGCAGTATTCCTTCTAAAGGGCTTCGAGAGAACATCACGGACGCTCAAAGAGCCAAGGAGCTCTTCGGGCGCTACGGTGTCTGGGACACGGAAGACAATAACGGTGTGCTGATTTATTTAAACCTTTCGGACCGTGCCATCGAAATTTATTTAGACCGAGGTGCAGCACGAGAGGTGAGGCAAACCCAGCTGGATGACATCGTCAAACAGATGGAAATCGCTTTTGCTGATAAGAAGTTCGAGGAAGGTGTTTGTCAGGCCTTCAGATCACTGGCCGCGATTTTGTCTAAGCCTTTCCCGAACAAACCCGTTCAGGATCCGGTGCCCAACACACCTGTCGTACTATAACTTTTTACTTTCTTGAAGGCCGCCCGAGTTTTTCTCCGGCGGCTTTTCTTTTGCCGGCCGGTCCTTCTCACGGAAACCAAGGCTAAGCCGTTAAAAATTAGAACAATCCATCCATGAGCCAACATAAAAATGCTCATTCCAAGTTGCTAAAATGTTGACTCCTTTTTATTTCTCTATGAATTTCATCGTCATGGAACTGTCTGCTCTTACCGCAATCTCTCCCCTCGACGGCCGCTACGGACGCCAAACTGCCGAACTCCGCGACATCTTTTCCGAATTTGCACTGATGCGTGCTCGTGTCACGGTTGAAGTTGAATGGCTCATCGCCCTTTCCGAATTCAACCTGCCCGAACTTAAAGATCTTTCCGAAGAAGACAAACTTTATCTTCGCGGATTAGTCAGCAGCTTCTCCGTTACCGACTGCCAGGCGATCAAAGACATCGAAAAAACCACCAACCATGACGTTAAAGCCGTTGAGTACTGGATCAAGAGCAAGATGACCGTCAATGAACATCTGGCTGCCGCCAGCGAATTCGTTCATTTCGGCTGCACCTCTGAAGACATCAACAACACTTCTCACGCTTTGATGCTTTCTTCCGGCCGTCAGCTCATCTGTTCTCACCTTCAGATGATCATCGACAAGCTCAAGGGTTTTGCTCATGAATGGGCCGGCGTTTCCATGCTGTCCCGCACACACGGCCAGCATGCTTCTCCGACAACCGTCGGTAAAGAAATGGCCAACGTAGCCGCACGTCTCGAGTTTGCCGTCCAGGCCATCGAAAAAGTTAAGCTGCTCGCCAAGATGAACGGTGCCGTCGGCAACTACAATGCCCACACGATCGCTTATCCGGACAAAGACTGGCCTGCTTTCGCACGCAATGTCGTGGAAAACCGTCTGCACCTGACATTCAATCCTTACACGATTCAGATCGAACCGCATGACTACATGGCAGAACTCTTCAATGCCATTACTCGTGCCAACACGATCCTGATCGACTTGGACCGCGATATCTGGGGCTACATCTCCCTGAACTACTTCAAGCAGCAGCTCAAAGAAGGCGAAGTCGGTTCTTCCACAATGCCGCATAAGGTCAACCCGATTGACTTCGAAAACTCCGAAGGCAACCTCGGCATGGCTGACGCCTTCTTTACCTTCCTTGCTCAGAAACTCCCGATTTCCCGCTGGCAGCGCGACCTGACCGACTCTACCGTCCTCAGAAACCTGGGCGTTGCTTTCGGCTACAGCATTGTCGGTTACACCTCTCTGGAACGCGGCATGAACAAGCTCCGTCTGAACGAAGAGGCCATTGCCGCTGACCTAGATCAGTCGTGGGAAGTTTTGGCGGAGGCCATTCAGACCGTGATGCGCCGTTACGGTGTTCCTCATCCGTACGAACAGCTCAAAGCCCTTACCCGCGGTAAAGGCATCAGCCCTGAAACCATCCACGAGTTCGTTGCAACGCTGGACATTCCTGAAGATGCCAAAGCCTCTCTGCAGAAACTCACCCCCGCCACTTATATCGGTTTAGCTGAAACCCTGGCCAAGGAAATCTAAGTTTTCCTCTTGTGAAAACGCCGGCTGTTCTTCTTGAGCAGCCGGCGTTTTTATTTATCGAAAAATTTTTTGAAAAACGATACTTAGAGAATAAAGTTCGTGAACAGTATCGTGCACCAAATGATTGCGCAGATCGTCAGAGCTAATAAAACGGCCGCGCTTCCTAAGTCTTTGGCTTTGCCTGACAGAGGATGAATTTCTCCGCCGAAACGATCCACCACTGCTTCGATCGCAGAATTCAGAATCTCAACGATAAGAACGATGAAAAGTCCCAAGATCAGCAGAAGTTTCTCAACAGTTGTCACCGGAAGAAGAACCGCGACAGGCAGCATGACGCAAGCCAAAATCGCCTCTTGGCGGAAAGCCTCTTCTGTCTGCCAAGCCCCCCGGAAGCCCTGAGCTGAATACTTGGCTGCATTCATCAGGCGGCGTAATCCGGTCTTGCCTTTGAGTTCGGAGGCGTCTTTCGGCTGGTGTTTTTCCATGTTGTTTTCTTCTCATTGATCGTGCCTGAAATCTTAGCAAGGATACAGGCACCAACAAAAAGACCGCCGAAGCGGTCCGTGAAAAAAGTCGAAATTAATCGTTTACTTTCTGTCTTAGCACGCTTTCGCTGTACAGACGGGCCATTTCGGGAAGTGGCAGCGGCTTGATCTTGGAAGCCTGACCTTCGCAGCCGAAAGCAATGTAGCGAGACTTGCACATTTCGACAGAAGCGGCGCGAGCGGCCTTCAGGTAAGCACGCGGGTCGAATGCTTCGGGATTTTCAACGAAATACTTGCGGATGGCTGCTGTCATAGCCAGACGAATGTCGGTGTCGATATTGACCTTGCGGACGCCGTACTTGATGGCTTCAACGATTTCTTCAACAGGAACGCCGTAGGTCGTACGGAACTGACCGCCGTATTTACGGATTTCTTCGAGATATTCCTGAGGAACGGAAGAAGAACCGTGCATCACGAGGTGTGTATTCGGGATACGAGCATGAATCTCTTTCACGCGCTGAATCGAGAGGATGTCTCCTGTCGGCTTGCGAGTGAATTTGTAGGCACCGTGGCTGGTGCCGATGGCGATCGCCAAAGCGTCAACCTGAGTTTCTTCGACGAACTGAGCAGCTTGATCCGGGTCGGTCAGAAGCTGATCACGTGTCATTTCAGCGTCGGTACCGTGGCCGTCTTCTTTGTCGCCCTTCATGGTTTCCAAAGAGCCGAGGCAGCCGAGTTCGCCTTCTACGGAAACGCCGACCCTATGAGCCATGTTGACGACTTCTTTGGTGACGTTGACGTTGTAGTCGAACGTAGAGATCGTCTTGCCGTCGCTCATCAGAGAGCCGTCCATCATCACAGAAGAGAATCCGAGGTTGATGGCGCCTTGGCAAACAGCCGGACTCTGGCCGTGGTCCTGATGCATACAGACCGGAATATGCGGATAGGATTCAATAGCAGCCTTAATCAGGTGCTCAAGGAAAACTTCACCGGCATACTTACGAGCGCCGGCAGAAGCCTGCATGATGACGGGCGCGTTTACTTCGTCCGCAGCCTGCATGATGGCCTGAACCTGTTCAAGATTATTAACGTTGAAAGCCGGAATACCGTAGTTATTTTCTGCTGCGTGATCAAGGAGTTGACGCAACGACACGAGAGCCATGTTTTGATCTCCGAATATTAATCCAAAGGGATTCTTGACCGAATCCGTAATCTGTTAATTCTAACCAAATACGATCGGCCCCTTCAATAACAAAACCGAGCTGTAGCAATATTTTGCGTTTCACATCTCGTTAGTCTGAAAGCTCTTCCATCACTTTCAAGCAAGACAGCAATTCATCGCGAGTATGCACTCCGAATTTTTTGCAAAGATTCAGCCGATGGCCCTGAACGGTACGTTCTGAGAGACCCAGACGGTCACCAATTTGTTTGCTTGTCAGCTCCTGGACCAAAAGACGAACAATGCCCTTTTCTCGTTCGCTCATCTCATGAAAAATGGCAGCAATTTCCTGCGGACTTTGCCCACTGTTTTTTACATTCCAGCGGTTCCAGCAATTCTCGAGAACAGCATCAAGTTTTTCAGCCTCAATCGGCTTTTCTAAGAAATCAAAAGCACCGCGCTTTAATGTCCTCACAGCGGTTTCTACATCTGCATACCCCGTGATAATGACAACGGGAAGCTGAACACCGTCGGAGAATAGTTTTTGCTGCAGCGCCAGTCCCGACATGCCGGGCATACGAATATCCAGCAAAATGCATCCGGGTAGGAGCATGTTGTCTTTCTCAAGAAATTCTTCGGCAGAAAGGTAATCCACGGAACTCCACCCGAGGCATTTCAAAAGAAACGTCAGGCCTGTCCTGACACCGACATCGTCGTCGACGATGCGAATGAGAAATCTCTTTTTAATACCCGGATGGATGGTCATAGTTTTCTCTTCAGCCGTACCGTTACTTTCAAGCCGCCTTGATCACGCGGAGCATATTGGATGGCGCCGTTCATCGCCTCCAGTATGGATCTGACGACAACCAGACCTAAGCCCAATCCTTCGGACTTTTCGCTCTTAAAGGTTTGCGTACCGAGCTTCGCGACATCTTCCGCAGAGAGTTTCCTGCCGCTGTTTTCTACCGTCAGAATTGCCGAGTCTTCATCCGTCTTCAATACGACCCAAACCTCAGGACATTCCACTTTTTGGCTCTCTTCCATTGCATTTTTCAGAAGATTCCAGAAAAGAATTTCCGTCTCCACAGGATCGCCTTCAACATCAACGTCAGGCGCGCACCTAACATCTACGACGGTGTTGTTAAATTTCACCTTCAGCGTTTGCGTGATTTCTTGAACGATGCTTGTTAAATCCACTCGGGCTTCTCTTGTCACGGTCTTTTTAGAGTAGTCGCGTACTTTGTTGACGATCTGAGAAGCGCGTTTTAGTTCGTGCTCCATCTGTCCGAGGCTAAAGTCAAGCATTTCTTCGTCCGGAACTCTCTTTTGTTTACGCAGTGCCTTCAGCCCGTCTACAAAATATTTGCATGCCGCCAAAGGCTGATTCATCTCATGCGCGAACATCGAGGAAAGCTGACCCACAAGGTTGATCTTTTGCTGGGCCTCTATTTTTTCTGCAAGCTCTCTGGATTTTTCCAAAGTTCTTCTTCTGCTCTCTTCAGCCGTCAAGAGTCTTGTGGTCGCACGATCAACGAGCTTCTGGGCGCGCCAACTATGGACTACAAGTCCTACGATTCCGAGAATGACAATAAGAAACGCCGGCCAAAACTCAGTCAGCACCCGTTTTACCGACCACTCTCGAAGATATTGATAAGGTCCAACTTTAAGCGATCTGTACAGATCGTCTACCGGTTTAAAGTCGGTCGCAATCGACCATGCCTGCCCGTCTTTCTCCGGCTTCATAGACAACAACGCGAGTGTCATCTCTCTAGCCAATTCAGGATCTACTTTGTACGTGGCTGCGAACGTGTTGTTCGGATAGGCCCGCGTGGAATGCAGACATTTGATTGGGCCCGGTTTTGCACCGATGACCTTGAGTTTATCCATCACCGAGATGTTCTGAAGTTCGTATTCTTCCAGCCAACACGCTCTGACAAAACCCACGTCGCCTGAGCCTGCAATGATGTCGTTGATAATTGCAGAGGCTTTTTCTCCAGCAAAAATAACTTTTTTGAAGAATTTTTCGTGGTTAAAACCGCGGTTCTCAAGTTCTGCCATACCCGTTCGATAGCCGTGAAAAGCCGTCTTGTAGTTGGCCACCAGGACTTTACCTTTCATGTCTTCAAACTTACTAATATCTTTTCGGTCCCGGCGCGTAAAAAAGACGCCTGCAGTCCCGAAGTTTGGCTTAGTTTTGGCCGCAGTCACAATCGTGGCTAGGTCTCGGGCCCCGAATGGTTGCATCCGATAAAAGAATCCGGAGCTTGCAAAAAAGAAGTCGATCTTGCCCTGCTCTACAGCTTTCTCCAGTTCAGGTGACTGATAAACCTTAGCAACGACTTTTCGAGGGGCAAAAAATGCTTGGAGATGTTTGAGCGTCGGACCGAAGTCCATGTCAGTGCTCAGAGGCGGGGAAAAATGAATAAGTCCGATCGTTATCGGCGGCTCTGCATTTGCGGCCGCCGATACGGAAATGAAGATTGAAAAAACAAAGGCAAATAACGATCGGAACATGCTGTTGATTTAGTTTTTGTCACCGTGGCAAGAGGAGCACTTCTTCAATTGATAATTATGGTGACAGGCGTAACAAGGTTCAAGAGATGCACTGGTATCCTTGTATCCCGGTTTCGGGGGTATCGAATGCTGAGCATGACAGTCAATGCATTCCGTTGCTGCTTTTTCCGGACCTCCGGCATGTGGAATCCATACGTGAGGATTTACGGGACCGCTATCAGACTGAGCCTGAACATTTTTCTTAATCAATTCGTCAAATGTCGGTCCGTGACAGGCCAGGCATTGCTCTTTTTTCATTGCTTCGGGTGCATTCTGAGCAAATACGGCACCGGCTAGAAAAAAAGAAAGCAAAGCGGGCAAGATAACTTTTATTGTCTTCATTTTTTATCAGCCGACGGTTTCCCGCCGGCTTCTTTCTGTTGTCAGTTAGTTGGCTGCTGCATGTTCGCCGGCCCAGCGTCCCGGCATGATGGCACGAGGCATACCATTGCCGACGTACAGACCTCCGGCTGTTTCACCTGCGGCATATAAACCCTTGATCGGTTTCATATCTTGACCAAGAACTTGAGCGTTGTCGTTAATGGCCAGGCCACCCGTGAGATTGTGGACACAGAGGACTAAGCGTACCGCGTGGAAAGGACCCTGTTCGATCTTCTTAGTCAAGCTTTCAGCGGGTTTATCAAAGTCATCGTCTTTCTTGGCGTCTACGAAGCCGTTATAACGAGCCACCGTCTGCTCTAAGTTCGGCTGATTTGTTAACTTAGCCAATTCGGCAATCGTCGGAGCTGTAAAGGCGTAACCCTCTTCACAACTAGGAGCCTTCGTGTCCCAATGGTATTTCTTAGCGGTTGCGTCATCGAACACCGTCCACAGGAACTGCTCAGGCTGTGCAAGCGCTGCGTCGTAGAAGGTGTAGCCGCCCAAGTTAGCCTTGTCGAGTTCCTTCACAAAGCGGTCGCCGGATTTATTCGTAAAGATCACTTCAGCCCAGCGCGGACCGGAAATTCCGAGGCCCGGAGCACCGTACTTGCTGCCTTTCGGGAAGCCATAGTGTGCAGTACCGAATTTGCGGCGAAGATGAGGTGTATCTTCACAGCGGTCGCCGACATACATTCCGCCTGCTCTCATACCTGCAAGAATTGCACTGCCGTCCGGGGCAACGAACGGGTAACCCGTGGAAATCATGTTTTCCGTGAAGCGAGGATCGGTCAGGCGTCTGAGTTCGGGATTTGCTTTCCAACTACCGCCGGCAAGGACTACGCCCTTGTTGGCCTTAACATTCATAATCGAACCGTCGGGCTTTTGTACCTTAGCTCCGACGACGGCACCTTGGTCGTTTACATAGACGTCTACGACTTTGTGTTCCAAGAAAATCTGACCGCCTTTACCTGTGAAATATTCGTAGTAAGGCATCATGATGCCTCGTCCGGTCATGAATCCGCCTGTCGGCTGCGGTTTGCGTCCGCCTTCTCCGGAGTCTTTCCACCAAATGTGATGGTAAGACTCGTGATGCTGAGAGTCGTACTTACCGGGCCGTGTAAATGTCGGAAGGAATTTAACGCCGTGTTCTTCCAACCAAACCTGAGTTCCAGGGCACCATTCAGAATACTTCTTGACGAGTTCCGGTGTGTTCTTTCGATATTCGTGATGTGCCGGATTTGTCAGCTTTTTGTAGAGCTTCTCGGGTGAGTCCTCTACGCCGTGCTCTTTCTGTGTTCTTGTTCCGCCGCCTAACGCGATAATGCCGCCGTTAATGATGGCGCAGCCGCCGTAGTTCTTGCCTTTTTCCATCACGAGGACCTTGGCGCCTTTATCAAGAGCTGAAATAGCGGCGGACATACCCGCAATACCGGATCCTGCGACTAAGACATCGGTTTCTGCATCCCATTTTGCGGGAAGTTGGGTTGTAGCGACATCGGCTGCCGATGCGCCTTTAGAAATGAATGCACCTGCAGCGGCTGCAGTGGAAGCTGCTAAAAAGGAACGACGTGTTGTCATGTTTTTTCTCCTTGAGTTGTTTTTGAACTTCAAGGAAATTGTCGTTCCGGCACCTACTCGAGTAACTTGATATCAATCAAGAAAAGTTAAGATTCATCTAAGGAGAATCACTAACCTAGCCTTGATTTGTGACCGAAACCTTTCAGAATTCCGTTGCCGATGGCACAAGCCAGCTTGCGCTGGAAGGCTCTTGTACGAAGTTTCTTTTCTTCTTCGGGATGAGACAGGAAGGCGGTCTCCACAAGCACCGACGGAATATCCGGCGCCTTTAAGACCGCGAAGTTTGCCTGTTCGACCTTTCCACGGTGCAGCTGATTGATTCTGGAGAGCTCATTCAGAATTCGGGCTCCATAAACCATACTGTCCGAAACCTGAGATGTCATAGACATATCCATCAGGATGCGGGCAATCTGCTTGTCTTTATTGCTCAAGTTAACACCGCCGATCAAGTCGGCATCGTTTTGCTTGCGGGCGAGCCAGCGGTTTGCCGTAGAAACCTGACCTCTGGTATTCAGGACGTAAAGGGACGATCCTCTTGCGGTCGGCTTGACCCAAGCGTCAGCGTGAATTGAAACAAAGAAGTCTGCTTTTGCCGCACGCGCCTTCTGAACTCTTCGTTGAAGCGGAACGAAATAGTCTCCGTCTCTGGTGAGGAGCGCTTTAACGCCTTCAATCTCGTTGAGTTCCTGGCGCAGGATACGGGCGACAGCCAGCACCACGTCTTTTTCTCTTGTTCGATGTCTTCTTCCGATAGCGCCCGGATCCTCTCCGCCGTGTCCCGGGTCAATCATGATGACCAAGGTTCTGACTCTAGGGGAGCGGGCTGGTTTCGTCTTCGAAGGCTTTGTCTGGGCCAGCTGAGTTTCCGGTTTCTTTTGAGCCGGCTTCTTCTGCGCAGGCTTTGAAGATCCTTTCGGTTCTTCATCCGGGCGCATCGGAGCAAGCGAGCCGTCGGCAATGCCGGCCAAAATCTGACCCAGCTGATCGACTTCTCCCGAATCCGCCCTGTTCTCCTCCATTCGCTTCTGACCCTCGGCCACTTGCGCCAACAAGCTCTTGATCGCGTCAGGCTCGGATTCTTCCTTTTGAATGATGGCCATCAAAGGATCTTTTTGAGTTGCCGGGTAGATGTCAAAAACCAAGCGATATCGGTATTGTCCGGCCGGTTTCAGAGAAAAAACCTGAGGATCAACATCCGTCTTGAAATCAATCGAGATACGAACCACGTTCGGTCTGTTCTGACCGACTCGAATTCTGGAAATGTAAGGGTCGTTAGGCTTAACTTTTTGAATGATCTGTTTGAGCTTATCGGTCAGAAGCAAACCGTCAATATCTACGGCCAATCTAACCGGATCAGAATTACGCAAAACAAAGTATTTGAACTTCATGGGCGCATCATGCTCGATCGTGATGCGGGTGTATTCCTCCGCAGGCCAGACGCGAACGTCGACTACTTGAGCTCCGTACGCCGGAGACCAGGGAACAAAAGAGAGCAAAAGAGCGCCGCCCGCTCCTTCCAGAAACGACCTGCGAGTGTTCATTATTTTTTAAGGACTTCTAAAACTTGATTGCCGAGAGCAGAATCTGCGGAAATATCACAGACGCGGCCGTCTCCCTCATTCTTAAGCGTAATGGTCAGATCCGGCTGAGGAACAAAAGGCTCTGCCTTGGATGTCCACTCGGACGCCACGACTCTGCCGGGTCCGTAGTTCTCACGGAAACCGGCTTCCTCAAACTCAACGGGGTCTTCAAAACGGTAGAAGTCAAAATGATTGACCGTAAAGCCGTCGACTTTATAGGTCTCCAATAAAGAGAAGGTAGGACTTTTTACTCGGCCCTCGAATCCGAGGGCGCGCAGTGCGGAACGCATCAGGTAGGTTTTACCAGCGCCTAAATCTCCGACTAACTTGATATTGAGTCCTTTTTCCAGGATTTCGGATTTAACGGAGTCCAAGGCTCGAGCCAGCCGAGCGCCCAGTTCTGACGTTGCTTCTTCGTCAGCGAGATGAAACTCTAAGGAATGTGCGTCTGTGTTCATTCATTTCTCGATAAGTCTTCTAAAGATACCACAGCATCGAGGATTTTGAATCAGGCAAGATAGTCATCTCAGGTCAACTTTGCTTAAGTCCAATTTTGTCCGAGAAATCCTCAAAAATCATGAAGACTTCTGTCTCTCATTACTCCAAAAAAGAAATTTGATTTCCTCAGTATCATTCGAATCTGAAGCGGAAGCGTTAAGAAGGAAGATGAAGAACAACTCGATCACGATTAAGCAGCAAGAAGCTCATGATCTGCCGGCGATATGCCGATTGATTGAGGAGGCTTTTGCCTCTGTGCAAGAAAGCAATCATCGAGAACAATTCTTAGTCACACGACTGCTTTCTTCTCCGGGTTTCATTCCTGAGTTATCTTTAACTGCGTGGATACAAAACGAACTCGTCGGCTACATTTTGCTGACTGAGATTGAAATTCTGTCAGATTCGACTTCCATGCCATCTTTGAGTCTGGCTCCACTGGCTGTTCGTCCGAAGTTTCAGAAGCAAGGCATCGGTGCCGCTCTGATAAAAGAAGCTCATAAACGCGCTTGTCAGCTGAATTACGAAACCATACTGGTGTTGGGACACAAAGATTACTATCCGAGGTTCGGCTACAAAAAGGCTGAAAATTTCGGCATTACTTTTCCTTTTGAGGTTCAGCCTGAGTTCTGTATGGTAAAGGAGTTAACGCCGGGCGCAGCCTCACGAGCTGCGGGACAAGTTAAGTATCCGAAAGCTTTTTTTGAATACTAAAACTTCAGACATTCAGTCGTTTTTTCATCGTTAATTTTTTCAAAAATTCTGACGTGTCTTGATTAATGGCGACTTTAGGAGAGCAGGTCCAGATCCCGATTCCCGACCTTCTTTTGGCCACCCTCCCTCCGCCAAAGAATTGCACAAAAAAATCTTTTTCTATATAATCGCATCTCCTGTGTGCCGGTATAGCTCAGTTGGTAGAGCAGCGCATTCGTAATGCGAAGGTCGGAGGTTCGACTCCTCTTACCGGCACCACAGAGAAAATGCCTAGGTGGTGAAATGGTAGACACAGGGGACTCAAAATCCCCCGCCTAATAAGCGTGAGAGTTCGAATCTCTCCCTAGGCACCATGAACACCCAAAACCGAGCCAAAGTTGCTCGGTTTTTTCTTTATAAATCAAATAGTTAAACCACTTCGGCGCCGGTGTCAAAAACAAGCTAGAAGCGGGAAAACCGTGCTTTAAAAAGGTTAAAAAGTAGGTTACCATCTTTTTGTCTACCTACCATTTTTCACTTTTTTGAGGCATTTTATGCGAGCGATTTCCGACCCTAACGAGCTCAAAATACTAACCTCGTTAAAACAAAAAAGAGGTTATAACCCACAAAACAAAGATAAGATCGTAAAACTCCAATTAAGCGGATATAAGGGTTTATACGCAGAGTTGAGAGGAGAGAACTTAAGGTTTTTCTTACGATACACAAAAGCTAACGGCAAAAAAACCGACAGAGTTTATAGAGGCTTATCCCTTAGTCAGATAACATCTTCTGCCCTTCCCTATGATCGGGAGTTAATTGCAAAAGGGCTTGATCCCATCGAAGAGCAGAAAAAAGCTCGTCAGCAGGCGGCTAAACTTGCGGAAGATAACAAAAAGCAAAAAATTACGTTTGAAGATGTCTATCTTCAGTGGAAGGGCTACACTCAGAAGAAGACGTTAAGTAAATATGATGTCTCAACGGAAGAAAGTTACAAAGCCCTTAGAGATATGAATCGTTATTTTCACGTTTTTGAAAAGCACATACTCCCATCACTTGCAAAAACCCCAATTTATTCAATCACCAGCTACCACCTCACGGAAATTTTCGCACCGCTTTATTCCGAGCATTACGCAACTGCTAATAAGTGCGCAACTCCCTTAGGTGATATTTTTTCTTGGTACGAACGGGAAACTAAAGGCGAATTTAAAACTCCGATCACTTCAAGTTTTGCGATTAATCTCAGAGACAGTAGAAAAGAAGGAATAGGGAAAACCAAAAATTTCAATGCACCTGATTACAGGGCGTTGCCCGTTATTTTTGGCCATTTAAACTCTGACCGATACGAAAACAATACTTCTGCCTTGGTAACTCAATTCTGCATTTTGACCGCTTGCAGAGGTCAGGCAATCCGCAAACTTCAATGGGAAAATGTTCATTTGAATGATGACTATACGGGTTATTTCATTATTCCCAAAGAGGACAACAAAATTAAAGACGCTCCGAAAGAATTAAGGACGGTTTACTTTGGGAGTATGGTCGGTACACTTCTCACAAACTTAAAAGACAAGCAAATAGCACTCGCACCCGCAATTAAATACGTTTTTCCGAATAAGTATCGGAAAGACTGGGCGGAAAACCCCAAACCATTGGGCGAGAATGCAATCAATACCTTCATGCGTAAAACCTTCCACGTCAACGAACTTAAAGAAGGTTATTTTTGGAAAGATGCAGACAATGAAAAAGATGGGTTAATTCATACTCACGCAACTTCAAGAGCCTGTTTTCAGACATGGGCGCTTGAACAAAAAGACCCTAAAACAGGCTTACCGCGCTATTCAAAAGAATTAACGGAGGCTTGCTTACTTCATGCAAAAGCCGATCAATACAAAGGTGCATACGACCGTTCAAGAGTATCTGAAGAAGAGCTATACAGAATCAAAGGAGACTGGGAAGATTTTATCTTTTCGTATGAACTTGCCTGTTCGAAAATCCTTCCTGTATTGGACAATCCGATAGCTATGGGAAATTTACGGGATGAAGAAGCGGAAATTGAGCAATTAGAAAAACAAGGCCAATCCATCCAAGAAAGCGAAGGCCTGAAAAGCTACCGAATTTATGAACGCGGTCTTATTGCCTTAACGAAAGCGCAGGATGATTTTAAGAAGTACGGAGGCGCAGAACTTCTTGAGAAGCTGGAAGAGCAGAAAGCCAAAAACAAGAATGATTGACTTACTTCCATCGTTTAAAAGGATTGTGGGGGCGCTTTACGTGCTCCCTGTATATGTAGTACAGGGAGTATTTTTTCGCCTAAATTGTTATAATTACTTGATTTATAAAGAAAGTTGTTTAAAAAAGCTCTAATCTCCTCCCTAAAGGGAGGAGGTAGAAGGAGGGCGAGCGAAGCGAGCCCTCCATATGTAATACACGGAGTTAATCAGTAGGAAGCAGGGGCGAGCGACAGCGAGCCCCTGCTTCCCTTTACCCAACCTCGAGTTAGCAGAATCTGACTAACCTCTTTGTTCAATCATGGCAATCAGCAAAAAGGGGCGCTTTCGCGCCCCGCTATTGCAATCTGCCAAGTCGAACTAACTCAACTTCACAGCCTCTTTACTCTCCTCTGCTTCTCTCTTTTCTTTAAACAGCTCCCTTTTTAAATCTTTCAGTTTCTTAATCTCTGAAATCCGAGCTTCTAGGAGCCTATCAGCGCAGTACATTTCATTGCGCCAATCTATTGGCGCCTCTCCATTCTGCGCAGATAGGCGCTGATTTTGAAGCTCCTTTGATCTCAGCATTCTTTGACTAATCCCAAGAGCTACCAATTCTGAAAGAGAATCAATCCTATTTGAAATCTTATTTATCTTTTCATCAAAATTAGATGTCTTCTCAATTTCTTTCAGCGTAGGCCCTGAACAAAACAATCCCAAAAGTTTCATACAATCGACAAACCGATGATTTTCGCTTTTCACCGCTTTCAGTTTCTTTGACTTTTTCCCCTTCTTCTCGACTTCTCTAGTCTCTTGTATTTCTCTCAAAAGAAAACAGCTAACCAAATACTGATCGGAAAACATCACGCCATAACCGCATGCATATTCCCTTATCTGACTTCTAATAACTTCGGCGCTGTAACCAGCTTTAACGAGTTTTGAGATATAGTCATCATTACTATCATTCCAACCTTGCGGGGCATCCATAATCGCATGTTTTCTCTTCGGGCACTTCTCAACTGGGACAACATCCTCAAATCCCTTGGCTCTCCAATCAGTCTTCTTTGCTAACAACTGGTTATAGCCCTCGATACTGAAACCAAAATCGATCTTTAAGGCGTCATTCTTCTCTTTATTCTCGGAATACAGCCTCTCTTCACTCACATTCTTCAAAAGTTCCTTACTAGATCTATCAAGCTCCCCTGTACCTTTTACAGCCTTCAGCCACGCATTGAAAGCTCGTGTATTTGTTCCAGCCTTAACAGCGGCTAGGGCGTCAGCCATGTGCTCATTAAAATCTTCAGCTTCTCGGCAAACCAAGTAAGTATCAAACTTTCCGAATCGCTCAAACTCTTTCAGAGCGTGTTTCCAGTCCACACAAGGATAATTTTGGAAAGCCCACTTCATTACCTGAAACTTAGAAGCGTAGATATCCAGTCCATTAGTTGCGGCGCTTTTAACCTCTTGCGGAGTAACTCCGATAATCTTCCAATCTTGAGTTGACGAAGGGAAAGTAAAACACCCGCAAACCATGCCCATAGCGGCATACAACTTGCCTGTAGCCTTCATACCCTTGGCACCAACTGGAACTTCAGCAAACACGACTTGTGGCTTATGACGAATGAAAAAATCTTTGATTTTCGAAGCTAGGGCGCAAGTCTGCTCAAATTCAACAATAGATTTTCTCTCGCTACCCTTACCCTTCGGAGGAAATTCATCATACAACCCATCAGGAGGCTCTAAAACAGTGTAATGAAGCGGGATAAATTCTTGAGAATTGATTTCATACCATCCGTACACCATTCCAAAATGAGAGGTTGACGGATCGACGCCAACAATGCTAACATATTGTTTATACATGATTTTTAGTTAAATTTAAGGGCGCTCAGGGCGCCCATTCTTTTGTTAGAACCTTAGAATATCTTCTTCTGTAAGACCCGTGATATCGACCTCGGGCCAAACCAGTTTGATGATCTCTTCTTTCGCCTCAATGAAATCCTTCCAAGGCTTGCCTTCGTAATCAAAGTTTTCGCTATCCAAACCTTGCGGGAAGACCTTCACATAGGAATCTTTCAGCCTATCGAAAGCCCATTCAAAAAGTCTTTCTGCCTCAAGAATGCTTGTACCTTTCCTAATGGCATTCATACGGACACAGTCACGGGCAAGATCATGACACTTAAGAATGAATTGAGCTTTACCAAGATATTCATACGTTGGTACACCTGACCGCTTGGCTTCTCGGTTAGCAACCTGATGGGAATGCCATTCTTCTAAATCTTCGGGGCGATAACCAACTTTATTGTTAATTATTACTTTGGAAGGGAAACCATCGGATTTAGCTTTTCTCCAAAAAGAGGAGCGACTAACGCCGAGATACTGGGCTGATTCTTGGACGGAAAGGACGCCGCCTTTTTCTGTATTGTTTTGATTATTAATCATTTTTTATAATAATTATTATGTGAATAGATGGAGAGGAGAGTTTCAATCAAACTCCACTCAACAACTGCCTACTATACAACAATTTGACACAAAAGTCAAGGGGTAATATAATATTAACTAAAATATCCCCTTCAAAAAAAATCGAAGTCTAAAACGTAAATCAATCGGCGCTATCTATCGCTTAAATTCCTTGGGCAGATTTTTGAAAAGTCGGAAGGGGTCTAAACCTTAGACAACGCATTTTAATCCTCGCCAAGGCTTCAAATTAAGCCGTAGAGAGTGCATTCTAGCAATCCATGTAGGGGTGTACTATAAATCATACAAAAGCGCCTAAACGCTTATACAAGTCTTACAGAGGCATTTCTTATTTCCGGCGCCGGTAACCATTCAAAACAATAATAACAATAACGAGAAAGAGCAATGTCAGCATTAAGCCCGAGACAAAAATTATTTGTAGAAAATTTCTTAATCACTGGAAACGCAACCCAATCCGCCAAAGAAGCGGGATACTCCCCTGCTTCAGCAGGGGAACAAGGCTGTAAGCTCCTTCGGAATCCGCTTGTAACCAAGGAAATCAACGAGGCCGAAAGACTTAGAAGCTATCGGCTCAAACTTGCGCAGGATTACGAGCTTCTTAAGGCGCTCGAAATCCTTGAGTACGCATTAGAGCCAAAGAAGCGATACACGCAGAAAGGAGAGCCGATGACTGACCCCGAGACAGGGGAATACGTCACGACAAAGGATGTGAACGGAGCATTAAACGCCTTGAACTTCATCGCGAAAATCCGAGGCAAATTCTTGACCGATGTCATCACCGCACCAGTTCGGATTATTCAGGGTAGACCGCTAGAAGACTGGACGGAAGAAGAGCTTGCAACCATAGACACGGAAAAACTGCCAGCGAAAGAAGCTCAAACCTTAGCACTCGAACGGGCGGAAAAAGAAGCCCTGTCGGTCTATTGAGTAGACAATTCCTAAGCACGAGCAGTAGCATTCATATAGTAACGAAATGTTAAATGCCCAAGGAAAATAAAATGTTAAGAAGAAAGTTATTATTAACCGCCTCTTTCCTTTGTCTATTAGGAGGATGTGCATATCAGCCAAGACAGAAAATTCCAGCCTCGCCGGATGAAATTATGCGTTATATAAAAGTCGATCGCGACGAGTTTTCGAAAGAGGTTAAAGTTGTTACGCCTTTTTTTGGTAGAAATCTTCCGGAAGGGCGAATAGACATCGAATTATTGGGCGTTAAGCATAAAGACGGAAGCGAACTACTTTCGATGGTAATCAAAATAGATTACACGGATTGGCAATGGTGGAAAGCTCACAAAGCCATACTTTCAAACGGGGAAGAGCTCTACTTAGATCAAACGGGTCATGATGTGGCTTATTGTTACAAGAGTAAGTGCAAACGCTTGGAAGTTGTAGGCGTTGTTCTTCCCCCTACGGCATTCAGAAATCCTAACGATATTACATTTAAGCTTTACTTTTACGGATATAAAGACCAAGTGTTTACTCTTCCGCCGAATTTTGTAACCGCATTCATGCGCAAGGCAAAAGAAGAAGGGTTTACATTTAAAGAAAAGCCAACTACTAAGAAAAAATAGTCAGCCTAAGACTAAGGGAATCAAAAAGTTCAAAAGCCGAGATATCAAAACGTCTCGGCTTTTCAGTGGGTTGCTGTGTCTTTATTCCTGAGCACCTTTCTTCAAATTGCAATCGCGGCACAGCATTTGACAATTATCTGGCGTCGTGTGACCGCCCTTAGACCAAGGAATAATATGGTCTGCATGCATCTTCTCAAAGGGAAACTTCCTGCCACAGATAGGACATATACCCTTCTGACGTTCATAAGCCGCTCGCTTGTCACGCTCCGAAAATGCTCGGATTGAGAGAGCTTTTTCGTTACCAGTAAGCACATATTCATATACGCCTGCTTTACGTGTCACATCCTCATCTGCCATTAGTGCAGAAATCTTTGCTTCAAGCGTCTTATCATCAAGGTCAGTGCGTTGAGAATTTTGGTTATAGAACAGTCCCCATGGAAGTCCTTTCATTTCCTTCCGTTTAACCGGGAAAATTGCTTGAACCCATTCAATCACATTACGAAAATAGTTCCACAACCCCACAGCTTTTGCATCAGATTGATGCCGCGCCATGAATTCTTCGATAGTAATACCCTCTTTAGCCGCCAACCATGATATGGCAGTCTCGAGGTAGTCTTGGCGAATACTTGAGCCACGCAAATACGGCTCACCTATTGTTGATGCAGGACAGCCAGTTTTTGAAAAATACCTCTTAGCATCTGCGACAAAAGGCCCAGCATACACAGCATTCCTGAGTTCTTGGTCAGTGAGCTGTTCGCCTGCAATGTTGATAATACGAAACCAATCTAGTTTTTCTGAGTCAGTACCATTACAAACGTAAATGAACAGCTTGTAATCAAGAATCTTATCCTGAATATCTTTCGGGAGATTTCCGAAATACTTGTCGTCAACCGAGAAGGATCCATCAACATATTCGCAAACTGAAATTGTTCGCTGTTGACCATCCATCACCTCATAGCGAGGTTCATCGGGATTATTTTCTGCAAAATCGCCTCCACGATCAACCCAATACATGACGTTTAAAGGAAGTCCTTTCATTACTGTTCTAACGACTTCATCCCGTTGCTTGTCTTTGTAGACAAATTCTCGCTGGTACCTCGGACGAATATCGAGCTGACCATCGTAGCCACGGACGCCTTCTTCAGAATCATTGAAATAGCCTTTTGCTAGCTCTCGGATCGTTACCTTCTTCTCTCGTATATCCATTCTTAACCCTCCTTAGCTCCTTCAGGATGACGGTTTCGAATAGCAATGCGCCCGTAAAGCCGTCTCAAACAATGTTGTCCTTCTCTCAGATAAAATGCATTTCCGCCCTGTTGATAAACGTCACCTGGCTTAGCAACTTGCTTTATAGGGGTCGCCACTTCACGACTATATCCAATGATTTCGAATTGGTCAGGGCTATATTTATCAAGAAACGTTATGGGAACTCCCATAATTCCCGCATAATCTCGAGGAATGTCACAAGTCCTACTAACCTCTATGGCATCGTAATTAACGTAACGCGGATATTCTTCAGGAGAGTACTTCCTAACAAGAATCATTTCCTCATGCCGTTTCTTTAAATCCAGGTTCGTAAACCACATGACACCGGAAACTCTAATCAAGCCCTCTTTGTGCTGTGAGGAAACTGCAACATCCTCATACGGGCTTTCAAAAAAACCTACATTTCCCTGGAATCCATTTCCTAACCACATCTCATTGTTTTTAAGTAAAGGAAAAATCTCTTTATAGGTAATGGCGTTTTGATTTCCGATGATAATGAACTTCTTCTTATATGCCATCAGAGTCCCCACGTATTCTCTAAAAAGAGAAAATGGCGGATTTGTCACGACGATGTCAGCTTCTTCCATCAATCTTAGACATTCGGGCGAACGAAAGTCTCCATCGCCTAAAAGTTCTGCAAGCTCGTTCTCCCCATTTTTAAACAACTCCGCAACGTCGAGCATATCGATCCCGCCGTTACCGTCAACGTCATGAACTGTGGTGACTACTGCCTTATATGGATTAGTTTTTGTACCCCCCCCAATTTCTTCGATTACGTCAAACAAAGACAATTGTCTGCCAGCAATAGGAGAACCTGTATAGCAGGTCGCAATCAACTTTTTGAGATTGAGTTTATTAAAGTTCAGAACGAAATATTTGAAAAAGTTCGACTCGAACGGGTCGTCACAGTTGCAAAAAACCGTCTTTCCGTTGAAGTGTTTGCGGTAATGGCGCATTTCCTTTTCAATATCTGAAAGCTGAGTGTAAAACTCATCTTTCTTAGCGCGACCAGCCGCATTCAAATTACTATTCTTCGCCATAAATCCCGGGGTCTCCATATGTATTACAAATCGCTCAATACCAATCGAACAAGAAAAGGTGGTTTCGCCCAAGCTTATTAGCGAACAATACGTATCTAGTTTCGGCTGATTCCATGAACGCAAGCCAAAACGAAAACCTACAATTGATTTCGCTATCGACGGATAGTCTCAATCGCCTTAAGCCCGAACCTCACGATCCTGATTAATTTTCACCGAGCTTTCTCATTGGCTGTTATTTTACTTTGAACTCCAATTTGTAACTAAAATTGCTTAGCCTCTATTTCTCTGAGTCTCAATTTACTTAATCCACAAAGTTTTTAATAGGACTCTCTAAGATGGAGGCCCTCAAGGATAGTTTTTACGAATTGCTTGACCTCAAAAAAGAAGCCAAAAAGTTTAAACATGAGGATGTTGAAATTAAAGGATAACGGTGATTAGTTATTGACTGGACAAGGTTTGATTACAGGCGCTACTATTCAGCAAGTAACAAAATGTTAACAATCCCAAGGAAAACAAAATGAAACGTCTAACTGTGTTCTTAGCGTTATTCACCTGTTTAACGCTATCGGGTTGCGTCTCGCTTCCTCCGCTTAATTTTTCTGCTAGGGATATTCAATTCTCAGCAAATAAAATCGACGGTGATCTAAGAAACGTGAGCGTTTCGCTTGCCTCCGAAAAAGAAAAAACAGGAGATTTAGAAGTTGGCCTATTAGGTAATGTTTACGAACAATCCTTTAGAAGCACTTTTAAAGACTCTCTTGAAGAAGCATTACATGCATCAGGCGTTTTTAACCCTTCTTCCAACATCAAGGTATCCGTATTTGCAAAAGTTTTGAAGTTTGACAGCCCTCCGATGGGAATTACTTTTACCACCGAGATGGACGTCCTTTACAAGGTACAGAATTTAAATGACGGCTCCACCATCTATGAAAAGATGATTAGTTCAGTCGGTGAATGCGAGGCAAGTTTCGCCTTCACTGGTGCAACTCGTTACACAGAGGCTCGGAACAGAACCGTACAAAACAATATCAAGAGCTTCATTGTTGACCTTCAGGAGTTTGCTAGACAACACAAGCCAATCCCAAGTAAATAGTCCATTTGATGCCATTGGAAGGACGAACAATCGTAGTTAGGAAAAACAAATGAATCGACTCTTTTCTATATTGACTATTGCCTTTTTGCTTGCGGGATGCTCGACTTCTCATTTAACACCTGATAAAGCAATTTATGTCGAACCGCTTGCACAAGCCACTCCGAGTGCAGAGAGACCCATCAAGGTCACGTTAATGAGAGATTACGGAGCTTTTACGGCCGCAGGAGCTACCTTTTATATCTTCGATAATGACAAAAAAGTTGCAAAGCTCGAATCAAGAGAGATGACAGTTTATTACGCCGAGCCAGGCAATCACTCAATTCTTTTGGGTAACTCCAGTGGAGAGGGGCACGCAAATAGTTTTTCAGAATTTAAGAAAGGTGAAGCTCCTGAAATTCACTTTGGAATTGATGGTAATTTCACTTTTCGTGTCAGACGGGTGAAGTAAAGGAGTTCGTCGTTATCTTAGAAAAGAAAAACAAGTATGAAGAAAATATTAACTACTTTTGCCTTTCTTTCCCTAATCGGCTGTTCCACGAATGCTGTTAATCCCGAAAAAGCCAATGCAGTAGATCCATTACTGTTCACTCGACCCACTGAAGTTAATAACGTTTCTATCACAGTTATAAGAGATTCTGGTCTCTCGGGATTTGCTTGCTCATACAACTTATATTTTCAGGATCAGCTTGTTGCCAGACTAGACACAAGCGAAAAAACAACGTTCTATCTACCTCCTGGGGACATCTACATAGGACTAGACTCATGTATCAAAGGAATCGATACTGGAACGTTTATTCATGTGAAACCTAAAGACAAAATTCAGATGAGGACTGGAATAACAACAAGTGGAGATATGTTCATAAGAAGAGTTAAGTAACTCTCATTAGAGTACACATCATTGAGAGAGGAAAAAACCTCGAAATTTACTCTCAATGAGATTCTTTTTTGATTTTTGGTAGTATACTATCATCAAATCTTAGATCTCATTGAGAGTTAAATCATGCCAGCCTTCGCATACAAACGAGTTTCAACAGTCGATCAAAATACAGAACGCCAATTAGCTGATCTTGACATTCACTTTGAGAAAGTCTTTGAAGATAAAGCCAGCGGAAAAGACACACACCGACCCGAGCTTAAAAGAATGATTGAACATCTTCGGGAAGGCGACACACTTTACATCCATTCTTTAGACCGTTTGGCTCGTAATCTTGTTGACCTGCAAAAGACCGTTGACCTTCTCACCACCAAGGGAGTAGAGATTCACTTTGTTAAGGAAGGTTTGATCTTCGGAAAGAACAGCCAGCAAGCCGCCCTAAACAAGCTGATGTTTCAAATGCTCGGAGCTTTCGCTGAGTTTGAACGCAACCTAATCAAAGAACGCCAGCGGGAAGGCATTGAACAAGCTAAGAAGAGACGCGTCTACAAAGGACGAAAACCGATTGATAACGGGTTATTCAAGAAGACGTTAGAGCTCGTTCAAAACGGTATGAAGACCACCGAAGCGATAAAACAGACTGGGATAAAGCCCGCAACCTATTACCGTTACTTAAAAAAAATCAAAGTAGGTTAATCAGTAGGTTACTTAAATTTACATGTCTGTAACCATATGATTTTACGAGACTACTAACTCTCTCCCTAGGCACCAAAGATTCCGCGAAACCGAGCTCAAACTGCTCGGTTTTTCATCTTAAAAATCAACAAATTAGATCAGATATCGGCATCCAGTTCGTCTTTCCAGCTCGCAACGCTTTTCAACGAAAGCCGGTAAATCAGTTCTAGTCTTTAATAAATTCCTTGTTTTCACTTAAGCGAAAACTGCTCCTTCCTCCAGCCTCTGAGGCTGTTCTAAAATGACTGCCATCAAATAAACAATCTCTGGGAGCAATCGTGAATCTCAAAACCGTTCAAACCCCGGCCCTTCTCCTTGACCTAGACAAGTTCACTCGGAACTGCAATTGGATGAAGGAAAAAGCAGAACGTCTGAATGTAGCGCTCCGTCCTCACCTCAAAACCGGTAAATGCATTGAGTTTGCAAGAACTCAAATGACTTCCCCATCGGGACCTGCAACCGTTTCAACTTTATTGGAAGCGGAGTATTTCTTTAATCTCGGCGTGATCGATCTCATTTATGCCGTCGGCATCTCGCCGGGAAAATTCGAACGCGCCGTGAACTTAAGAGAAGCAGGCTGCGACTTGAAAGTTATCCTTGACAATAAAGAGGCCGCAGAACAATTCAGCGCTTATTGCGAAGAAAGAAAGATCCCTTGCCCTGTCCTGATTGAAATCGACGTCGACGGACACAGATCCGGCGTTAAGCCCGACTCTGACGATCTGATCGAGATTGCAAAAATTCTTCAAGGCAAAGCTTATTTTGCAGGCGTTCTTACGCACGCAGGCGATTCCTATAAATGTGTAGGACAGGCCGCTTGCCTCAAGGCTCAGGAAAACGAAAGAGATTCTCTTGTCCATTGTGCCAATCGCCTCCGTAAAGCCGGATTTGAACCGAAGATTATCTCTGCAGGTTCCACACCCACAGCCGTCTTTGCTGAATCTTGGGAAGGCGTTACTGAAGTCCGTTGCGGCGTTTACTGCCTCTTTGACCTCGTGATGGCAGGACTGAAAGTTTGTACGATTGATCAAATCGCTTTGTCGCTGCTAGTTGAAGTTACAGGACATCAAAAAGAAAAAGGCTGGGTCATCACCGACGGCGGCTGGATGGCTCTTTCCCGCGACCGAGGCACCGCTGCCCAGGCTGTCGATCAGGGATACGGTTTGGTTTGCGACATCGACGGCAACCCGATTGATGATCTTATCGTCGCTTCCGCTAACCAAGAACACGGAATCATTACGCACCGTGACGGCCGCTTAGTTGATCCGAAAGATTTCCCGATCGGAACTCGTCTCAGAATTCTTCCGAATCATGCTTGCGCCATGGCGGCTCAGCATCCTCAGTACTTCGTTGTCCGCAAAGGCAAGATTGTAGATATTTGGAACCGCATCTACGGCTGGCAGCCGAAAGGAGTTTCATTATGAGAGAGGTCATTCTCTCCTCTTTGCCGCCTCCCAACGGCCATTATTCGCATGCCGTTATCTTTAACGGCGCCGCTTATGTTTCCGGCGTTCTCCCGATGCGCGTGAAACCGGGCGCCAGCGTCAAGGAACAATTTGACGCCGTATTCGACGTCATTGAAGCAATCCTTAAAGAATGCGAAAGTTCTTTAGATAAAGTTGTGAACTGCCGCATTTACATTGCCGATCTTAATGATTGGCCCGAAATCAATCGTCTTTACAGCGAGCGATTCAAATCTGCTCGACCGGCTCGAGTCGTTGTTCCTGTCAAAGAGCTGCATTTCGGCTACCGACTTGAAGTGGAATTAATGGCTGCTGTCTGATAATTTCACTAAAGCTTCGGCCTGCTCTGAATCTTCTTTCCCGATTTAGAGCAGGCCTTTTATTTTTTATCGTGAGTTTGCATAAAGTAAATCCCAATCATCAAGAAAATACTATGCAGCTTAATAAACATATCGCAGCGCTTTGCATCGGAACCTTTTGTCTCGGCGTCGCTGAACTCGGAATCGTACCGGTTTTAACGGCAATCGCTAATGATTTCCACGTCACGATCCCTCAAGCCGGCCTTTACATCTCTGCTTATGCAGCAGGCGTCTGCGCAGGTATCGTCGGTCTCTTAGCATTCGGGCGCAACGCCAATCTCAAAACCACACTTCTAATTGCAGCCTGTCTGATCTTTTGCGGAAATTTAGGTGCTTCTCTTGCTCAGAACGACATCATGATGCTGGCGGCTCGCTTTGTGTCGGGCTCTCCTCATGGAATTTTCTTTGCTTTAAGTGCTGTCGTATGTGAACGCCTGGCCGATCCGGGCAAAGCCTCCCGTGACGTTACTTTAATGGTCTTAGGTCAAACCTCTGCCAACTTAGTCGGCGTCCCGCTCGGTTCTTTAATCGGTTTTGCTTTGAGCTGGAGATTGATATTCGGGTTTATTGCTGTCTTAGCATTACTTTTAATCTTAGCTTTAACTCGCTGGCTTCCCTCAATGCCTGTTGTTAAGAAGCCCCTCAGCAACGAGCTTTCAACGCTCAAAAGCTGGCATCCCTGGTTCATTCTTTCCGGAGTTGCTATCGGAAGCGCGGGCTTCTATGCCTACTACTCCTACGTTGACCCGATCATGGCAACGGTTGCTCACATGCCGGCTGCGTCCATGACCTTGATCATGTTCTTAGCAGGAGCTGCCATGTTTATCGGAAACATCGTTTCGGCTCCGCTGACAAAATATTATTCAGATGTTGCATTGGTCTGCGTCGGCCAAACGCTGATTGCCATCGCCGTCTTAGGCGCTCTCTTCTACTCCGACGTTGCTTGGATTGCACTAACTTCCATGGCGCTTGCCGCTTTCGGCTATTTCTTCATTGCCGGCCCAATGCAAGCACTGATTATTGCCGGAGCGGGAGACGCTAAGGTAATTCTTGCGGCCTTAGGGCAGATCGCCTACAACGGCGCTAATGCGATCGGTGCTTTCCTTGGCGGCGAAGCAATCAGGCATTACGGATTTGCAAATTTCAGCGCCCTTCCAGGAAGCGTTCTGAGCTTTATTTCCGCCATTGTCTTTATCAGCTTATTGCTTCGATATCCACGCCACTAAGCAAAAAATCCGGCTGTCGCCAGATTTTTTGTCGAGGAAAACAGTTGAAATTAGAAGCGATAGGTGACGGCAGCGCCGGCCATCCATGCATTCATCTTTTCAAACTTGCCAACCTTCACGTTGCTTTCAGCGCTTGCGTAAAGGTCTCTGTGTCCGATCCCGCGAATATGACCATAAGCCATATCAATCTGCCATTTAGGAGTAGGTTTCCAAGACAAGCCGCAAGTCAGCCACAAGCGTTTGGTGTCAGGAATCAAAGCCGTTCTGAGTTGTTGATGCTTAATCGGGTCCGTCTCCAGTGCAATACCGCCGCGAATCGTCCACTGATCAGTAATATCTAAGTCAGCGCCAAGAGAGAACAACCAGGCCGCCTTCCAATTGTTTTCGATGTTGACATTTCCTAATTTATGTTGGATTACTCCCATCGCGTAAGGCACCATCGGCTTTAACTTATCAGGGAGGCCTTGAACTAGGCCTGCAGACTCAGAAGATGGTTGGAGATTATTCAAGTTATCCATGCTGAAGCGCATGTTTTCAAATTTTTTCCAGTTTGCCCAGCGAGCTAAACCGGAGAGTCTCAACCTCTGAATTGGTTTCCAAGTGGCAGAAATATAAACGGTTTCTGGTGTCTGAAGACGACCTTTACCATCCCCCTCACCATTCATTAATGCATTGCCACGAATGTAGTAATCGCCGCGTGCAGTCACATGGGCAGAGGAACGGTAGGACACTCCGAAACGCAAATCTTCTGTCGGGCTCACCATCAATCCAAGGTTGTATGTAAACATCCAATCAGAGCCCTTGTACTCAAACTCTCCGCCCAATGGGACACCTACATTCCCAAGCTGATACCCCTTCGTGATTCCGCTCTTGATCTTGGAATGCGTCCAAAGAGCAGAAACACCACCGCCAATGCTTACGTACTCGTTTACTTTCCAAGCGATGCTCGGATTGATGTCAACTGTTGTCACAGAACCGCTGATTCCGCGTTCTCTTTGAGCCCAATCGTTGTTGTAACGAATGCGCATTCCATAAGGAGAAGTAATCGCTAAACCCAACCATAAAGAGTCGTTCACCTGATAGGAAAGATATGCGGCAGGAATACTGGCCGGCTTATCACGACCGTTTTCTGTTGCACCGTTCAACCCTTTGTAATCAATATCCAAGGAAACATACGTGCCTGCCACAGTCGTCTGAAGACCATGCAAAAGGGTCATGCCGGCAGGGTTGAAGTGAATCGCAGAAACGTCATCACCGATGATACCGGCGCCGGCGTGAGCACGACCCATACCTGCCACGCTTTGTTCGGTCAGCTGGAAGCCGGCGGCAGAAGCGGTTGATGCGCACATGATGGCAGAAGAACAAAGGGCTGCTGCAATAGTCAGCTTCCCAAAGACTGAGTTCTTAGTTGTCATAACGATATTTAATAAAACTAAATAAAAGCAAAAAGGAGAATGGCGTCATTTTGAAGAGGAACCATACATAAAAACGAGTGATTTTTTAGGTGGTTTCCCTAGGAAATCAATCTCTTCGAAAGGAAACTTTCTGTTTTAAGAACTCTTCCGCTTGATTTTGAGACCTCCCTGTAATCTCAGAAAATCAAGCCCAGAATAAGAAATAACGCAGTTTTTTGATTAATTTTTAAACTCTTTTTACCTAAATAAAGGTACAATTCCTCCCGAAGACACGTCGCCGTCTATCTCTACGAAAGTTTTTATTAACGTTTCGATTTCCCGTTCGTCTTTCCTTTTTATTTAATCGAAAGCCGTTTTCCTAATGCTTATGGATAGAAAACTTCCCAATGACGGCAATACTTAAGAAACGCTGTTTATGGAACAAAAAAGAACACGTCGAACTTTTGATCCTTCATTTAAACATCATGCAGCTCTGCGAGTTGTAGAAGGCAAAGAAAAGGCGGCTACCGTAGCTGCTGACTTAGGCATCAATATTGTTAGCCTATACAATTGGGTAAAAGATTACGAAAAGACAAAAGCAACGGCGATCGCAAACGCTCAGTCCCAGGCTACACAAGCAGCTGAGACGGCTCCGACAACACAAAACCCTGTAGAAACTTCCTCTCCTATTGAATCTCCGGCCGCTGAAGCCCCTAGAAGACCGAAACTCCAATTAAAGAAACGTCCGCCTGAAACCGCAGAAGCTGCTGCTCCGTCACCTGTCACTCCTGCACTGGCCTCTCCGACACCAGCACCGGCGCCGACTTTCAATAACGAGCCGCGAGTCTTTAGTCCGACGCCCGAACCTGCCGTTCAGGAAACCCGTCCGGCTCCGGAAGTCAAAGAACCCGCGTTTGAAACGCCCGTTTCTCATTCCGAATTTTCTTCAAACAACAGCCGACGCGAAAACTTCCAGCAACGCGACAAAGGAAACCGCAGAAACTCTCTCTTCCAAAGAACGATGCGCGGCCGAAATGCAAGTAAGAATGAAAAGGCCCTGCACGACTCGTTTATTCAGAGCGCCGTAGACAACGCGGTTGTTTCTGCTCAGGCCCAAAAAGCGCAGGAAAACAGACCTCAGCCACCCAAACACAACCCGAATATTTATCAGGTTCCCGTCTACGACACGGAAACTGAACTTCGGATGGATACGGCCTCTGAAGGCCAAGAACATGAAGAACCCAAATGGCCGATTCCATCCGCTTCTCAAGGTCGTTCTTGGAAAGTAATGCATGCTTTGGATCAGCGTCCGAATTACAAGGAAGAAAGCGCTAAGTTCGGCTATGTTGATGAGTTCGATCTGCCTGCAGAAAACCTTCCTGAAGTTTGGGTAATCCTCGATCTGATGCAGAAAAATGCAGACAAGCATGCTTTCGAGGAAATGGTTCATTCCAAAGATTTGAATGTTCCGCCCGAAGTTCTCGCCGATCCGCGCACCATGGTTGTTTCCGGACCGAATGTCCCGAACAAGCCCTGGCTTCGCAAACCCCGTTTAAATCCGATCGCCGAGGATTTCTTCCAAACAACTCCGGATTATTCCAAGAGCGTTTACGAAACCTACGGCGGCATCACGCTTCGCCTCGCTAAGAACAGCACCGGTTCTCCGATTCTCCTCGTTGAGCCCTCTCCGAACGGCGGCAAAGACGTCACAATCGACTTCTCCAAATTTGACCGCTTCGTAGACGACTTCTACGGCAACTTTGTGCGCGACTGCAAGACCGTCATGATGAAACAGAACCCTAAGGAATATCCGAGCTTAAATGCGTTCATCCGCATTCCTGACGAACCCATGTGGAATCCGAAGCTTTGGGCAGGCGTTCGTACTTTCAATTGGAGAGACGGAGAATCTCTCTCTGAAGCCTGGATCCGTTACGCATACGATCAAAGAAGAAACAGCCGTCATCAGAAATATTTCTATCGCACGGACCGCGAATAATTCTTCTTGAATCTTCAACAAAAATCCCGCTGCTGCAGCGGGATTTTTGTTGTCTATTGGATCGGCGTTTTCTTTACCGAAATAATGCCGGCCTTCTCTCGCCAGGCTTCGATCCATCCGGTGAGCAAAACTGTATCGGCAACTTCTACTGTTAATTTAAACGTGCCGTCTCTTCTCTCTTCCAGCTTCTGCATCCGATTAAACGGTGTCTCTCTGAGAATCAAAGCGGTTTGACGGTTTTTAAATACCATCTCCAGCAATACCTTTTGTGCATTGCCGTAATTGAACGGACTTCTGTCGACGTACTGTTGCAAGTCGAAACCCTTCGGCTCTTCTGCAATGAAGGTGGTCAGCTCAACCTTTTTAATACGGTGCAGAGCAAGGTTTCTAATCTGCGTCGTGTCTTCATAACAGCAGACTAAATACAGCCGGACATCTTGCTGCACGAGGCCCAGCGGAGATACACGCAGCTGAACCTCTTCTTCGTTCTCGCTTTTGAAATAAACAATATCGAGTTTGACCTGCTTAAATAAGCCCTCAGAAACTTTATTAAATATCAAGGGACGAATCATCGGCGGACAAAGCGGCAGACTTCCGCTCACGAAGCGAACCTTGCTGAGCCAACGTTTTTCGGGTGACGATCCCGAAGCCGTATGCATATAGTTCTCCGCCGCATCAAAAAGATAGGACAGCGAATTTGTGAGGTCCGGCGGCATCTGATAGCGCAAGTGCTCTCGAGCAAGCAAAAGCAGGAGCGCGCCGTCAGCACCAAGCCCTACGCGATCCAAGTCATTGGAATTTAATAGACGCCGATAGCCGAAAGGTTTGGACTTATCGTCGCACTGTACGCCCATATCGCTTTCAGACAGAGCCTTCAAGTAGCGCTGAAGTGTTCTGCGGCTCAATTCGTAACCTGCCGCCGTGAGCTGCTGGTGCAGATCCGTCGTGGAAATTTTTCGGTTCAGAGGGATTCTCTTCAGAACCTCTAGGAGCATCTTTGCTTCCTGAAGCGATGAAGTGTCTCGAGTCATGTCTCTCTACTCCAAAAAAGCTCCCGAGTATCGAACCGCGGGAGCTTTGTGGTTAACGCATCAGAAGATTATTTCTTCATGAGATTTAATTTCTTCGCAATCTCTTCCTGGCTGTCGTACACCGTCTCATCCTTCTTAGGCTGCAACTTGGTGTAAGAACCGTCGGAGTTCATAACCCAGGCGTGAATGTTGTCCTTCAGCTGAGGAATCACGATCTGATTCATGACGTTATTGCGCAGATTTTCCTGCAGGAGCGGCGTCAGCACTTCGATACGACCGTTCAGGTTACGCGTCATCAAGTCGGCACTGCCGAAGTACATCTCTTCATCCCCGTTATTGTGGAAATAGTAGATGCGGGCATGCTCCAAGAGACGTCCGACAATCGAGCGAACCGTGATCGTATCGGAAACGCCGGGCAAACCGGGACGCAGACTGCAGATACCGCGAACGATACATTCGATCTTCACACCGGCGCGGCTGGCTTCATAAAGAACCTTGACCATTTCATAGTCAACCAGCTGGTTGCACTTGATGATGATATGGCCGTTGCCGTGCTTCTTGTGCTGTTCGATTTCGCGGCGGATCAGCTTGGTAATGCCGGGGCGCAAGGTGTGCGGAGAAACCAGCAGCTTGCGATAGTGGTTGACTACGCCGTAGCCGGTCATCACATTAAACAGATCCTGGACGTCATCGTTGATATCCTTATTGGCCGTGAAGAGCCCCAAGTCGGTATAGATCTTGGCCGAAGCAGCGTTGTAGTTACCGGAACCGATGTGCGTGTAGCGCTCAAGTTTGCCTTTTTCTCGGCGAACAACGAAGCAGAGCTTGGCATGAATTTTGAGGCCGGCAAAACCGTACACAACGTTCACACCGTTGCGTTCCATTTCTTCAGCCCAGTTAATGTTCTGCTCTTCGTCGAACCGAGCCTTCAGCTCAACGACGGCGGTCACCTGTTTGCCGCGGCGACGAGCTTCAAGAAGAGCCTTAGCAACAGGAGAATCGCTGCCGCAGCGGTAAAGCGTCTGCTTAATAGCGACAACGTTCGGATCCAAAGCTGCCTGCTTCAAGAATTCCAACACGCAGTTAAACGAGTCATACGGGTGGTAGACAAGGATGTCGCGCTTGCGGATCTCGTCAAAGCAATTGCGGCCCTGTTCGAAAGCCTTCGGTGTCTTCGGATGATCGGACGGATACTTCAGAGACGGGCGGTCAATCTTCATCATGCGGCCGAATTCGGAGAAGGCCAGAGGAACACGACAGCGGTAGAACTGGTTCGGATGAAGATCTAAGTGTTCATACAGGAAGTCCTGTAGACGCTGCGGCATGCCCTTTTCAATCTCGACACGGACGATTGAACCGAAACGACGCTGTTCGACATAGTCACGAACGGCAGAGAGCAGATCGTCAGCTTCGTCTTCTTCGATCTCACCGTCCGTATTACGAGTAATACGGAAAAGACCCTGAGACTTAACCTTATATCCCGGGAAGAGCGTATTCAAACGGTTGCCGATCAAATCTTCAGTCAGAACAATCACACCTTCAGTGGTGGCGTAGGACAGATCCGGTGTAACGGTGTTGTCTTTATTGGAAACGAACAGGAAACGAGGAACGTTATTCGGGCACTTCAAACGAGCAAAACGGTTCTTAACCGAAATACCGCTTTCAATTGCTTCGAGCTCCATCACGAAATTCAGGCTGGTGTTGGAGATCATCGGGAACGGACGACCTTTGTCCACCGCCTGAGGCGTCAGAACCGGGAAAATATCTTCGTCGAAATAGCGGTTCATTTCCTTCTTCTGTGCTGCGTTCAGCGCAGAGTACTTAGAGAAACGAATGCCTTTATTCTCGAGCTCGGGTTTGAGCGTATCAATCCAGAGGTTTTCAGCTTCTTCGAGAATCTCGGTAACTTTACGACGGATTTCGGAAAGCTGACGAGCGGGCGGCATCTTATCCGGACCGGTCGGTTCGGCTCCGCTTCTGGCCTGTCTCTGAACGTTCATCACGCGAACCATGAAGAATTCGTCGAGATTGTTGTAGAAGATGGACAAGAAGAGAACACGGTTGAGCAGCGGGATCTCGGGATCCATTGCTGTTTCAAGGACTTTACGGTCGAACTCAATCCAACTGATGTCGCGGTTAATGTACAGAGAAGGATCGTCTAAAGAAACCTCCTCCAGAGAAGTCTCTTTTGCTGCAGCGGCAGGGGCAGCCGCTTTAACTGCGGTGCGGCGTACAGCCGGTCTGCGGATCGTCGGAGCCTTAACGGTGCGAGGTTTTTCCGGTGCTTTAGCAGCGGGTTTTGCTTCTGCCGGAGCAGCCGCCTTGGTCGGTTCTGCTGCAGCAGGTTTTGCGGTTGATGTTGCGTTCGTTGTCTTGTTGTCGTCAGCCATGGAATCGTTCCTGATTATGTGATTTTCTGTGAAGAACTTTTAATTTCCTCAAACGGTTAATTTTGGTTTGGGGGTCAATTTTTGTCAATTCTCGTTTCTTGGGATACGGGGCTCAACACCGGCTTTTTTCAGCCTCTTTTTCCACAGATAAAGTACGCCAAGACCGAGTGCGACCCACCCTGCCGCCATCAGCGTATCCCAAATCCTCCAAATAAGGATGGAATAGTCTCCTCCGTATGCACGCATCAGCCAGTCCAATACAAAAAGGATGTAGCAAGTGATAAAGAAAGTCATGCAGGTGTAGTTCCCGCCGACAAATACCGGAATACCCGCGGAAGACGCCACGATCAGCGCACCAAGCACAAACTTATCGTCAATATACGGAAAGATAAGGATGACTAAGAAGTAAGCGAGCAGTGTTCCGAGAATTCTTTGGACCACTCGTTTATAGCCCGCAGCCACGTTGGAATTTAATAAATAAAGCGCCGTGATTCCGACCCATCCAGGTTCGGAAAAATCAAATAGGAATGAACAGCCCAAAGCACATATCAAGGTAGCAATGGAAATGAGCGCATACGCATAAGAGTTGCGGTTGCCGCCTTCCACGAGCTTGAGCTGTGCCATCGGGCGGAGCGAGAGCTTCTCGTAGCGCCAAACGAAGTGATCGAGCACGATTGCCGCCATCGCAAGGCTGAAACCGATGAAGTAGCCGACGAAGGCCATCAAGTCCGGTGTGAAATCGAATATCGAAATCAGAAGAAAAACCAGAACATATTTTCCCCATAGCCACCAGAATTTCTCGGCAAAGGTCATCAGGCTTTGACCGAAACACACCAGTCCGATGACGAGCCATTTGCCGTACTCCATATTCTTGAGCACGACACCAAGAAGTGCAGCGCACATAACGCCGATGAAGGTAATGGCAACACCGCCGAGACGCGAAATCAAGTCGCTTTCGGTATCACTCAGCAGAGCCATAAAAGCCCCCAAGGCGGCAAAACCGCCTAATTGGGGGCTATGGAAAAGACCAGACAACAGGAGCGCTGCCGAAATCGTGATCACAAACCTGAATGCTGCGGTCAACCGCGATTTCGTTCCGATCTCTTGACGGAGCCCGGCGCCTGTCATTAAAAATCTCCGCAAAAAGGCCGTTTACAACGGACCCTTCTGCTTTCTAAAGTATTAACCTCCGGTAACCGGCGGGAAGAAGGCCACTTCGTCGCCGTCCTTCAAGACTGTCGATTCTTTGGCCATTTCTTGGTTCACGGCAAAGCGCAGACGAGGCATTTCTTCAAAAGCAGCCTTAAGCGCTGCGTCGTTCTCAGACAGATAGTTAATCAGATCTTCCACGGTTTTTACATCTTCAGGCACTTCAACCGTATCTTCGCCTTTCAGCAGACGTTCTTTCAAAGAAGCAAAATAAAGAACTTTAACTTTCATTGTTTATCTTCCCTGTGAGCAGCACGGACATTCATCATCGCGTCTGTATTTCATTTGACACCATGTCATCGTGCGGGCATCCACCATTAACAGACGACCTGTTAAAGGCTCGCCGAACTTCCCGATAATTTTAAGAGCCTCGGCGGCCTGCATACACCCAAGCATGCCCACTAGGGGTGCAAAAACGCCTTTGGTGGAAGCCTTCTCGTCTTTGCCTTCATGGTTCGGAAAAAGACAGGCATAACAAGCCGACTCAGGATCTCTAAAGTCGAAGACCGTGATTTGACCGTCGAAAGCCACGACTCCGGCCGTAACGAGCGGTTTTTTGAAACGTCGGCAAACGTCATTGAAGATGTAGCGAGACTCGGTATTGTCGGTACAGTCCAAAGCGACATCGCATTCGGAAACAAGCTTCTCCAATTCTTCGAGAGTCGGTCTGTGATCTACCGGAACGATTTCAACCTCGGGGTTTATAGCTTCCAGAGAGACTTTTGCGCTTTCGGCTTTATTCATACCTAAGCGCTCCACATTGTGAATGACCTGGCGCTGCAGATTGGTTAAATCCACCGTATCGGAATCCACAATCGTGATTTTTTTTACACCTGAGGAAGCCAGATACAGAGAGGCTGGTGACCCTAGTCCGCCGGCGCCGATGATTAGCACACGGCCTTGCGAGATTCTTTTTTGGCCTTCGACTCCGACCTCTTTCAAGAGTTCGTGACGAGAGTATCGGTTTTCTTGCACGATGCTCATCCTTTCAAAACAAAAATTCGTTCTCAAGATTCTAAGTATCCGAGAGCAAATTTAGTTAGTCCCTGTGCTCAAATTTATTCGTCCACGATAGATCAGAAGTTTTCAGGAACTATAACCACAACATCGGAGGCGAACATGAATATTCGAACACTCGGCGTCATTTGCGGCGTTTTGTCCGGTTTCTTTTGGGGAACTATGGACATCGCTGCTCAATACCTATTGCACACGGTCCGCATGGCGCCCGCGCAATTCATTTCTTTAACGATGGTCGTTACGACGGTTGCGCTTTTCGGTATTTCTCTTGCCACAAGACCGAAAGAAACCTTTCTTGCAGCAGCTGACAAACAAAACGTCTTTCAGTTCTTCCTATTTGGCGTTTTGGTCCTTCTCACGCAGGTCAGCTTCTATGTTTGTGTGAAGTACTCCAACGCAGAAACGGCAGCAGTTATCGCCGCTACGCGGCCTTTCTGTATCATGGGGCTCCTGCTGTTTGCGGCCGTGATGCCGACTGCTTCGCAGATCTTTTGCTGTGCTTTAGCGCTTATCGGCGTTTGTCTGATGATGACCAAAGGAAACTTCTCGACGCTGTCCTTCGGATGGCTGACGCTTTTGGTCGGCTTCGGCGCGCCGCTCTTTAGTGCCGCCTACACGATCCAGAGCCGCACTATTGTTCGGAAGGTCGGACCGCTCATCGCCATGACTTGGGCCATGCTGTTCACCACGATTCTCTGCAACCTCTACTATCCGTTTTGGAAAGTCAGCCTTGAATGGAGCTTTCTGACTATCTTGAGCGTGCTATGGGTTGCGATCATGGGCCATATCGTTGCTTACACGCTTTACATCGTGAGCGCCTCCAAGATTCTTCCGACCATCACCGGTGTGCTTGAAACCGTTGAACCGTTAACGGCCATCGTGCTCTCATACTTTTTCTTCTCGCAAAAGATGAATGGTTTCATGCTCGCAGGTGCGGCGATGGTCCTTATCGCTGTCGTTCTTCTCGGCTTCAGCAGGCCTAAAGACAAAGCCAATTGAGGACTCAGGCAAACCCATGCTCCGATTTCTATAATCTGCAAACGCTTTAATTGATTTTTCTTTTTGCCAAATGCAGACACTAAGCCAGTTCTTTTCTCAGATTCCGGTTCTGTACAAAACAGCTGCCTTGCTTCTTCTCTCAAACTGTTTCATGACTTTTGCGTGGTACGCACATCTTAAAAATCTCGGAAATTCTCCGCTGTGGGTTGCGATTATTTCCAGCTGGCTTATCGCTTTCTTCGAATACTGCATCATGGTTCCGGCTAACCGCATCGGCTTCTCCGGCCTTTCCTTAGGCCAGCTCAAAATCCTTCAGGAAGTCATCTCATTGAGCATTTTTGTTCCGTTTGCCTTCCTGTACATGAAGCAGCCTCTAAAACTGGACTATCTGTGGGCTTCTTTGTGCATGCTCGGCGCCGCCTACTTCATGTTCCGCGACAAGCTTTAATCCACTGCCGGCAACACAACCGATTCCAACGGGATACTGAAATACCGATACCAAAACATCCAGCTGTCGACCGTGTGCTTCTTGAAATTCTCAACAATGAGATCCGCCATTTCAGAAACTAACGGCGAATGATCCGAATCTCTTCTACAGACGCATATCTCCCAAGGACGGCGGTGCCAGCCGGGAAGCACCGGAACAATATCGCCTCGCATTAGCTCATCAGCGACAAAAGAAGGTACCAAATCTACCGATATGCCTTCTCCTGCAATCAAGTGAGTGCGGCAGGAATAAGCGTCCTCAAAATGCACTTTTTCATCGGATTCAATCTCAAAGACAGCGTCTCGATTTTCTAAGCGCCGACTAAAAGAGCGATTGGAAGAGTTTCTCAACAGAAGGGTATGGTTTCGAAGTTCTTGGACGCTCTGAGGAGTTCCATTCCGGCGAAGGTAGCTGCGAGACGCCATGAGAAACGTAACGTTGTGTCCCGCTGGGATCCATGCGATGCCTTCTTTTGTAGGCCGATATCCGAAGTAAGCCACATCCGCCGCGCCGTTTAATAAACCATCCTCCCCGGCATCAATCAGCACTTCAACCCGCAGCCCCGAATGCTTGCGTTCGAAATTTGAAAACGCATTCAAGTAAGCACTGCGATCGATATTCGCCGGCAAGCTCACTTTCAAAATCCGCTTCGGCTTAATCGTGTCTTGGTGCTTGATGGACTCGGCGGTTTTCAGCAGACGCTGATATTGGCGCGCTATGCGGTCGGCTTCGGAAAACAGTTCCAGCGATTTCGTGACGATCTGCGCCGGTTTTCTTTTTCGATCGAGGATCTCGACTCCCAATTCTTTCTCTAACGAAGAGACCAAACGAGATGCCGCAGGAAGGTCCATATCTAAACGTTCTGCGGCTTGAGCCAGGCTTTTCGTTCTGCCTAATTCCGAGAGGAGGTTCCAGGTTTCGATTTTGAGGGAAGGTCGCATCGGTGCAACTTGTGAAATTCACAACTTAATCGGTACGCTCGCCATTATCCGCTTATTCTCAAGTCTTGAACGAGGACTTGGTTATGCAGAAGAAAACCGAAGGAATTTGTTTTGCGATCAGTGCAGGCATTTGCTGGGGTTCAATGGGTGTCGCAGCACAAGTGCTGATGGAAGATTCCGGCTTTGCCGTCGGCGATTTAGTCGCAGGGCGCCTTCTGGGTGCCGGGGCGCTCCAGCTGATGTTCGAACACTTCTTTATGCGCCGCTCGCTTCTGAAGTATTTCTCCCAACCCGGCGTAGCAAAAGACATCCTTCTTTATGGCGTGCTCGTACTGCTCACGCAGCTGACGTTTTTCCTGGCGATTCAGTGCAGCAATGCAGGCACCGCCGCCATCCTCGCGGCCACTATTCCGGTATTTACGACGATCTGGGACATTTTTGTAAAGCATCGCGCACCTCAGATTCGTGAAATGGCGTGCACGGCGCTGGCAATCATAGCGGTTGTATTGATTACCACCAAAGGAGATTTTGACTCCGTTTCACTCTCTCTAACGGGCGTCCTTTGGGGTCTTGCTTCCTCGGTTGCCGGCGCCGCCAGCAACATCCAGCCGAATGCCGTTCTTAAGAAAATCCCCGTTACCATTGTGGTCGGCGGCGGCATGACGGTCGGCGGCATTGTGATGAGTATCTTCTTTCCGCCGTGGACAATTGAAGAAGCCAATTGGACGACGCTGTCGGCGCTTTTCTACGCCTATATCGTTGTTGTCGGAACTTTGGTTTCTTTCCTGCTCTATGTATCGAGCCTCAAGATGATCTCAGCGACCTCGGCCAGCCTCTTGAGCTGCTTTGAGCCGATCACGGCTGTTGTCCTCTCCGTCGCTCTGCTCGGTGCTCCGCTCACTCCCGCTGAAGGTGTCGGAGGCGTGCTGGTATTTGCAGCGGTTTGGCTTCTCGCTTCACGTAAGGAAGCTCAGGCGTAAAAATAGCTCGGAATCATTTCGAGAGCGAGCTATTTGGAAAATTACGGATGAACTATTTCTGTTCTTCTGAGGCCGGAAGAACGCGCTTCAAGAAAGTACGAGTTCTTTCTTCCTTCGGATGCAGAAGAACATCTTCCGGCTTGCCTTGTTCGACGATCACGCCGCCGTCCATAAAGATCACGCGATCGGCCACTTCACGGGCAAAGCCCATTTCGTGCGTAACCACAACCATCGTCATACCGGATTTCGCCAGATCGGTCATCACCTTCAGCACTTCGCCCACGAGTTCCGGGTCAAGCGCAGATGTCGGTTCGTCAAACAGCAGAGCCTTCGGCCCCATTGCCAAGCCTCGAGCAATCGCAACACGCTGCTGCTGACCGCCGGAAAGGCTTGCGGGATAAGCGTTGGCTTTTTCAGCCAAACCGACGCGCTTGAGCATTTCCATGGCCTTCTTCTCGGCCTCGGCTTTGTTGACGCCGGAGACGAGTTTCGGTGCCAAGGCAACGTTCTCAAGAACGGTCTTGTGCGGCCAGAGATTAAAGCGCTGGAACACCATTCCGAGATGTTCACGAACTTTATTGATATCGGTCTTCGGAGAAGTGATGTCAACATCATTTACATAAATCTTGCCGCTGGTGGTTTCTTCCAATGCATTGATGCAGCGAAGCATTGTGGACTTGCCGGAGCCGGACGGTCCTAACACCACGACTTTTTCTCCGGGCATCACTTCGAGGTCAATACCGCGAAGGACTTGGTTATCTCCGAAATACTTGTGCAGATTTTCGATACGGATAACCGGTTTCTGTTCGGTCTTGTTGTCGCTCATCTGTTGTCGTCTCCTTTACCCAAGCGTTGTTCCATCTTCTTCACGAGGTAAGCCAGACCCAAAGTCATGACCCAGTACATCAAAGAAATCGTGATGTACGGTTCCCAGTAGCGGGCTGTTGCACCGGCAACGGTACGTGCGGCGTAAGCCAGTTCAGCCAAACCGATGGCAGAAACCAGAGAAGAGTCTTTCAAAATGGCAATCGCGTTGTTGCCCAACGGCGGAAGCATACGGCGGAAAGCCTGCGGCAGGATGATGTGGAACATGGCCTGCCAGTAAGTCATACCGACGGAGCGGGCAGCTTCCATCTGCCCTTTATCCAAAGACTGGATACCGGCACGGAAAACCTCGGAAAGGTAAGCACCGGCATTCAATGTAATGGCTACGATGCCGGCGAGCATCGCACCGTATGTGGAACGAATCTCACGGGCAAGGTCACCGGAAATTAAAAGGCCTTCGGTCGGATGAATAAAGAACGGAAGGATCGCGAACTGCATCAGCAGAATCTGAACGAAAAGAGGCGTTCCACGGAAGAAGCTCACGTAAACCGTCACCGGCCAGCGAACACAATATTTAAGAATCTGCTTCCAAGGGGAATGTCTTGCATCAGCCAGTCGGGCCATGCCTAAAGCCATACCCAAAATCACACCCAAGGTGACACAGATCACCGTAATTTGGATGGTCATCTTGGCGCCTTCTAAGAAGAGAGGCCAATATTCTGTAATTACTTCGTACCGAAATCCGCCCACGTTCGCTCCTTGGTATTAAAAAATTCCCGAGATTTTATTTAAAAATTACCCGACCATGTAGATCGGGCAATTTCATTGGTTAGTTCCTGTTACTGAGGAAGTTTCGGTGCATCAGTACCGAACCATTTGCGATAAATCTTGTTGTATTCACCGCTGGCGATCACTTTTTCGAGACCGGCGTTGATCTTATCGATCAGCTTCTGGTTACCTTTCTTAACAGCAATGCCGAAGTACTGTTCTTCGAAAGCAGGGTCACGAGTCATGTTGAAGTGCTTGTCGGGGTTGTTGCGGGCATAGAAAGCCAAAACACCGATATCACCGATTGCGGCGACCACACCGCCCTGATTTAGTTCTTCGAGAGCAAGCGGAGTGTTGTCAAAACGACGAATTCTTGTAGAAGCTTTGCCGAATGCCTTAGAGGCAGCAACGTCACCGGCAGAACCGCTCACAACAGCCACACTGCCTTTAGAGAGATCGGAAAGCTTGTTGATCTTGACGGACTTGTCGGTCAGGATCAGCTGATGAGCCAGGAAGTAGGGTTTGGAGAAATCAACAACCTGCTTGCGTTTGTCGGTAATCGTGATACCGGACATGATGATGTCGCGGTCGCCTTTATCGACAGTGGCGAAGATGCCTTCCCACGGTGTGTTGATGAACTTAACGTCAAAACCTTCAGCCTTGGCGATAGCACGCATCAAATCAACGTCGAAGCCGACGAGCTCTTTCTGCGGTGTTTCATATTCGAAAGGACGATAAGTCGCGCCTGTTCCAACGACATACTCTTCAGCATTAATTCCGGCGGAAGCAGTCAATGCGATTGCAGCGCACGCTGTCCAAAGCAGCTTTTTCATCAACATTTAATAGACTCCAATAGAAGAATTCGTCACCGCGTACACGTCGCGGCCATTCTGATCATCATGCCACAGTCGAACCCACATTGGGCGGCTTTTAAGCAGGAATCCTGTGAACCCCTAGGTAAATCCATTAGTTAACAATCAATTTCGTCTGTGAATTGTGAAATCAGGTTGTCTTCGGCTTTTGAAAGTTTAATTGCAGCCTGTGTTCGAAGCTCGATATTCCGAAGGCGTCATTTCGTGACGTTTTTTAAATGCAGTTGAGAAGTGCGCGGGCGTTTTAAAGCCAACAGAATATGAAATTTGCTTTATGGAGAGTTTATTTTCTTTCAATAAGTTTTCGGCCAGATCTAGACGTCTGGTCATTAGCCATTTAGCGGGAGACAACTCTGTGATTTTTAAAAAATCCCGCTTAAAAGTTGCTAGACTTCGGCCCGAGTAAGAGGCAAACTCACTTAAAGAAAGATTTTCTGTAAAGTGATCCTCCATGAACTCCTTTAAATCTACATTCCAATCTCGATAAAAATCAAAAAGCGTCGGGAAAAAGCGAATATTGGTCTGAAGCAAATCAAGAATTAATTCCTCTACCTTTAATTCTGTCATCTCCTGGCCAGGGTCTTGGCCTTCTTCAACGAACAGAATGATGGAAGACAATAATCCTTGCAGGCACAGTGTCCTGTTCAATCTCATGAAGCAATTGGACAACCCGGTAAAATCTTGCGGGAACTCATTATTCTTCAAATGTCTCTGAAAATAGTCTTCTAGTATGTTTTGAGGAAGACGGATATTGAGGCCTTCGTAATTTTTCCCAGCAAAAGAAGCTTTAACAAGCCTAACACTGCAGTCCTTCTTTAAAAAAACACAAGACCCAGCCGGAATTTCCTCTGTCCTTCCCTTATCTGAAATCAAAAGTTTTCCCTGCCGAACAAATACCACACAGTGATCGGGAACCCGATGCTCCATGTGCCACTGGCTCGGTACGGAGCAGGAGAAAATTAAGTTAGAAAAATTAGAAGTAATGTAATTACTCATGAGCAGAGAGCTTCTTAAATATCAAAGGCATTGCCTGTTCATCAAGGGGTGTCATATCCACTAAATCTAATTTTTTGACCATGGATAATGTAGAGGTTTTGTATTTTAAAAAATGGGGCGTTTGCAGATGAGCCTTATATGCCTCCTCATTCTTATAAATTTCCACAATTCGGATTTGTTCCGGGTTTCGCTTCTCTACCATCGGAAAAATCGCGATCACACCCGGCTCTTTCGACACGGACTCTGCTCCGACGGTTCTTGCCTGCTTGAGGTATTCCTCTAGCTGGGACCGATCTACTTGAATTTCAGCAATTCGCACAATCATCTGTTCCTCCTTAGGAAGGTCCTTAGCAATTGCAGCCGAACCCGCGAGAATGGTGAACAAAACAAATACAAAACGCAACAACCAATTACTCATATGCTCTCCTTAGCTTAGATTAAAACCAAATTGATAGGCCAGCTTCGGATATTCCGTTTTCTGGATATCAGTTTTTGTCGGATATCCCCTTGCTTCAATTCTGCCGATATCCTTCCATCCGAGATATCTGCTTAAGGAGTCAAAGTGGGCATTAATAGAATCAAAACTCCATTCAAACTTACCGCCGCAAACTGCAATAAGCCCCATCTTTTTGGGCATCTTCATGAAGTCAGTCCTCCGTGAGGTAAATCGCTCCAAAAGTGCTTTCAAAGACGAATGAATCGCGTAGTAATAGATCGGAGTTACAAAAATTACGACGTCAGCCTGCTCTATAAGGTGCAATATTGCAGGAACATCATCACGGATAAGACATTGGCCTGAGTTTTTGAGACAGAAAAAACAGCCTCGGCAAGCATTAATATCCTCAAAAGACGTATTAACATGGCGGACTTCATGGCCTGCTTCCTTAGCACCCTTTACGAAATTAGTCGCCAGCAAATTAGTAGTCCCGTCTTTATGAGGACTTCCGGAAAGAACGAGAATTCTCAACTTTCCCGGGGAAATTACTTTAGAAAATTCTTGCGGCAAAGATTCTCTTTGGAAGAGAGGCGGTGTACTCGCGGCCGCGATCGAAACCCCGTTTACCGCCAGCGTGCTGCCGAGCGTACTCAACAACATTTTTCTCCTATTCATAGATCTCTCCTTCTTAGATCTAGAGATGATTTTTCTGCCAAAAAGTCTAAGGTGAGGATCTCGATGGAGAGATTATTTGAAGATTCGAAGGCTTTTCTCTACGGCTCAAAAGCTTTCTTAAGGGAGCCGGAACAATTATGCTGAAGCGCTCTCAGCTTTGATTTCGCTCAGCCTCTCAAAGGAAGGCTGAGCGAATTTACTCCCAATCAGAGTTTTGAAGGGAGCCGTGTCCCGGACGTTAAAAAACTTCGACGTTATCGATCAAACGTGTGGTGCCGATTTTTGCTGCCGCTAAAACAACTAACGGCGTTTTATTGATCAAGTCGTCTTTGGTGGGCGCAAGAAGGTCGCTTCTCCGAACAACAGCAACATAGTCAGGGATCCAGCCATGGCCGTCGAGCATCTTCATTGCTCTTTCTTCCAACACTTCCGGATCAGCCGTTTCTGCTTCAAGCGCGTCTTTGACGCCTTTAACCGTCTTGTAAAGCAGTGTGGCGTCTTGCAGTTCTTGTGCGCTCAAGTAACGGTTGCGGGAAGACAGAGCAAGACCCGTTTCTTGATTGCGCTGCAGTTCTGCAGGAATAATGCGAATCGGCATGCCGAACTGACGAACCATCTCTTTGATGATCGTCAGCTGCTGATAGTCTTTTTTACCGAAAACGGCAACATCGGGACGCACGATGCAGAAGAGCTTCATGACGACCGTGCAGACGCCTTCAAAAAATCCCGGACGATAGAACCCTTCAAGAATGTCGGCGAGTTTAGGGTCTGGCTTAACTCGGAAAGTCTGGGGCTGCGGATACATGTCTTTTTCGCTCGGCGCGAAGACATAATCAACGACACCCTGTTCTTCGAGCTTTTTGCAGTCCTCTTCCAGCGTTCTGGGGTACTGATCAAAGTCCTCATTGGGTCCGAACTGCAGACGATTAACAAAAATCGACGCTACCACCGTGTCGCCGTACTTGCCGGCTTCCTGCATCAGGTGCAGATGACCTTCATGAAGATTGCCCATGGTCGGAACCAGAGCGATGTTCTTCTTCCCCTTGAGCTCTTCCTGAAGAGCTTCGATTGTATGAACAACTTTCATTTTTTCTCAAAAAAATCAGAAGGAGTGCTCGGGCGCCGGAAATTTGCGGTTTTTAACAGCTTTCACGTAATTGGCCACGGCTTCTTTAATGCTTGCGGCTCCTTCCATAAAGTTTTTAGTAAATCTCGGTTTACGGCCGGGAAAGATTCCCAGCAGATCCTGTAATACTAAAACCTGACCGGAGCAATTTAGCCCTCCGCCGATACCAATTGTCGGAATGCTTAAAGCTTCTGTCACACGTTTGGCAACATCTGCGGGCACCATTTCCAGCACGATCATGGATGCACCGGCCTCCTGCAGAGCCAAGGTGTCGGCTAAAAGTTTCTCTTCTCCGGACTTAGTCTTGCCCTGAACAAAGTAGCCGCCGATAGCATTCACAGACTGAGGCGTAAATCCGACGTGTCCGCAAACGGGAATGCCCATGGCCGTTAAGCGGCGAGCCAAAGGACAAACCTCGACACCGCCTTCGAATTTAACCATATGGGCGCCGGCCTGCATAAGTTTGACGGCATTGGCTACCGCCTCGTCTTCATTGACGAGGTAGCTGCCGAAATTCATATCTGCTAAAACCAGTCCGTATTTATTGCCGCGGGCCACGCAGGCGGTGTGATAAACCATATCATCAATGGTCACGGGAAGCGTTGTCTCATGGCCCTGCATCACCATACCGAGAGAGTCTCCGATGAGTTTGATGTCTACACCGGCTTCATCTTCGACGGAAGAGAAAGTTGCGTCATAGCAGGTAAGCATCACAATCGGCTCCCCTGCTTCGTACATTTTCTTGATGGTGCTGAGTCTAACAGGCTTGCGTTCCGTTTTCTGATCCATTGCATTCTCCTAAATTGCCGAACCACTCCTCGGCAGATTTAAATCGGTTAATTCGCTGGTCAGCTGTTGCAGCCAAGAAGACATGAACCTGACCTTTTCCAGCAATATTAAACTGCGGCGCTATCTCTGCAAGAGGAACTAACACGAAGGCCCGCTCCGTCATGCGCGGATGAGGAAGGAGAACAAATGGATCGTCGGAGCGCTGCTCTCCGACGGTAAGAAGGTCTAAATCAATCGTCCGGGGCGCATTGTGGACGCCTGCCGGACGTACACGTCCCAGGTCGGATTCAATTGCTAGCAGTTGTGTCAGCAATGCGCGGGGAGATAATTCCGTCTTTATCTCAAGGACTGCATTGGTGTAATCGGGACCGCTCGAATCAATAGGCTCCGTTTTATAAAGAGAAGAGACTTGAACAAAGCGAACGCCCGGAATATCGGCAATTCGAAGCACTGCCTCCTTCAGAGTGGATTCGGGCTCGCCGAGATTTGCGCCGAGCCCGATAAATGCCTGCTGCAGCATGACCTACTTATCCGCCTTTTCTTTGTCAGAAGCAGCCTTCTGCGCCTTAGGAAACTTGCTTCTGTCGAAACGTTTCTTGCGTCTTCTGCGGCGTTTTTTCTTTTCTTTTTCCTCTCCGTCGGCTTCATCTTCATCCGACTTACCTTCAGCTGCTCTTTCCTGGCGCAGACGTTCGCGCTCTTTGCGGTCCTGCTGCTCGGCTTCTTTGCTCATTTCCAGACGTTCTTCGTCGGTTGCGCCTTCGTAGGCCGTCCACCAGTCTGCAAGCTCATGAGAGGCGTCGCCGCTGGAAGCGCGAAGCAAAAGGAAGTCGTAAGCAGCACGAAAACGCGGGTGCTGGAGAAGCTTCATCGCGGCGCGGCGGCTTCTGACTAAAAATCTCGGCTGAAGTTTCCAGATAATGGCCATGTCGCTGACGTAGCGCGACTGCAAGCCGTCCCAGCGATAGCTGTCGGCCACTTTCTTGGCGGCCTCTTCATAAATCTGTCCGGGCGTTTTACCGGTGGATTTGGCAACCTCTTCCTTCATTTCATGCCACAGGAGCACGGCGAAGAGGAAGCTCGTCGAAATCGATTTACCTAAAGCGACACGAGCGTCACAGCGTTCCAACCCCTTGCGAACAAAAGGTAGACCGAAGGTGCGCTTCAAAACATCAAAGAGCGGAATCGGAATGTTGATGTCATAGCGATTCATGAGTTCCATACAGGCAACGGCAGAACCGCTCAGCACCATCTTGGAGAATTCATCCGCCAGACGGGCGCTCGGAACGGAAAGCAGCAGCGTCTGCATGTAGTGCATCGGAGCGGCGGTTTTCTCGTCGATCGTAAAACCGAGTTTGGCAGCAATTCGTATCGCACGAAGGATGCGAACCGGATCTTCGCGGTAGCGAGTGGCCGGATCGCCGATCATGCGGATTTTTCTCTCGCGGATATCGTCTAATCCGTGGTGATAATCGTAAAGGTCGCCGCTGATCGGGTCGAAATACATCGCATTGACGGTAAAGTCTCTGCGGGCGGCATCTTCATACTGCTCGCCGAAAACGTTGTCGTTGGTAATGACGCCGTCCTCGTCTTTTGTCACGCCTTGCTTAGCAAAGCCGCGGAAAGTCGCCACTTCAATCGTCTCGGCGCCCTTGTTGACATGAACAAGGCGGAATCGTCTTCCGATAATGATGGCGCGCCTTGTGACTTTTTTGACTTCTTCCGGGGTCGCATCGGTGGCGACATCAAAGTCTTTCGGTTTGGCTCCGATCAGCAAATCTCGTACGGCGCCGCCGACAATAAAAGCTTTATATCCGGCGTCCTGAAGCTTTTGGCAGACGGATATTGCAAAAGGGCTCACGGCCAAGAGGTCAATTCCGTTTTCTTCTCTCGGAACAATATGAGCTTTCTTCCGAATTTTTGTCGGCACATTCGCTTTGAAGCCCTCTTCTTCTTTAACCAACTCTCGTACTCCGTACGGACAGAAGCTTTTAGAACAGCTTATGTTCGCTGAATAATTCCAGAATTTCCCAATGTCTCTCCTGAGCCGTACTTCTTAACCGGTCATCGGGATTCGTTGCTACTGCCTTTCCTCCGTGACGGGCCACATGATCAAGCAGCGGAAAATCATTCATAGAATCGGAAAAGAACGCCGATTCTTTCAGATCCGCTGCCGAGCCGCCGCACTTTTGTATAAAACGCTCGGCGTTGACAACCTTCTGCGTTGCAAAGTTTTCACTGATCCAGCGGCCTGTAAACTCTCCGTCGGGCTTTTCCTCCGGCTCGGCGCAGATCAGATCGCGGATACCGAAAAGCTCGGCAATCGGTTCCACCGCGTAACGGTATGAGGCAGTAATCATCACAACTCTAGCACCGGCCTCACGGTATTTTTTGACGAGATCCACTGCGATGGGCAGTACGTGCGGCATGATGTCCTGCTTTAGATACTGAACTCGGAGTTCATCGAGTTCGCGGCGCGGGAAACGCGCCAGCAGCTTCATTTCAAAATCTTCGAATTTATTGATATCGAGGCAGCCGTTTTTATAGTCGACGTCGTATTGAATTCGTTCGGCGCGAAGCTGTTTTTCATCTTTGCCGACGTGGGAAAGCAAGGTTTCGGCCCACAGGATTGAGCTGTCGACGGGAATCAAGGTGCCGTCTAAATCAAAAAACGCGTATTTCACCGATCTTCCTTTGTATCTTGATTGCGTTCGAACCATTCTTTGATCAAGGGGATGGTCACGGCTCTCTTGGCTGACATGGCATAACGGTCCAAGCTGTGAAGCAGATTACTCATCGTGTGCATGTCGCGCGGAAAATTATTCTCGATCCAGTTCAGAACTTCCGGCGCCACTTTCAGGCCGGTCTGAGACGCCGCCTCCAAAATAACCTGGCGCTTTTGTTCGTCAGACAGCGGAGATAGCTCAAAAACAACGCCCCAGCTGAAGCGGCTGGTAAGGTCTTTACGGAAGCCCTGACGTTCAAAATCTTTCGGGCTGCGGTCTGCAGTCACGACAAGATGGGTTCCGGGATGCTCGCGCACGGTGTTGTAAAGAACGAACAGCTCCTGCTGTTGTTCCGGCGTCAGATCTTGAACATTGTCTACGGCGTAGATTGTGCGGTTTTCGTCGAAAGCAGGAACGCCCTCGCTTTGTTTGCCCAAAGCGCGTACGAGGTGTGTTTTGCCGACACCTTCATATCCCCAAAGGTAAGTAAACTGCGGTCCGCGTCCTTCCTTCAGCTCGGAAATCACGGCCACAGCTTCGCTGTTCGACCCCACAATAAAATTAGAGAGAGTCGGCTGTTTTTCAGGGAAAAAATCCAAAGGAAGCTGGCCCCTTATTTGTTCCTTCTTGTCTTTCTCGGATTCAACCAAATCGTTAACCTGCATCAGTCTGTTTGTTTACTTTTCGGATTCTAAAGGTTTCTCGATAAGACTGAGATCATTCTGCTTGCTACTCAAAACGAAACAGGTATACCCCGTCGCCTTTTCCTCGGGTTTATCCTAGGCCGTACTTGATCGGAGGAATTTCCATGACAATGACATTTAATGAATCACGATGGCCTAAAGAAAACGCAATCAAGGTAGTGAAAGGCAACGGTGTGAGTAAGCTCGCTGTTTTCATGGATCCGATGTGTGTTTACTGCAAACGGCTCAGCCGCGAAACGCTCGCCAATTTAATGAACGTCACCATCTACTGCTACATTTGGCCGTTCTTAAGCGAAGAATCCAAAGAAATCGCCGGGTGCATCTACTCCAGCGCCGACAAGGCTGACGCCTTGGTTCGCTGGATGAAATACGATCAGATGCCCACCGGAATGCCGAATGAATATTCGGAAGAGATGATTGAACAAAACATTGCGCTGGCCGATTATCTCGGACTGCAGGGGACGCCTGCAATCTTCTTATCCGACGGCCGCGGCCCGTTCGGCGCAATGAGCGCCAAAGCTCTTGCGCACAAGATCATTTCCGCTGAACATTACTAAACCATCCTTTTTAGCTTCAAAGAGCCGGCTTACTGCCGGCTTTTCGTTTGCGCGCTGTTACACAGTCTTTGAGAAAACGTCTTGTTAGCTGTTATCCTCATGCGCGGAATTGAAATGCCGTTCAGCGGCTTTTTCTCCTCTAGAATTGAGCAATTCCCAATCTTCAATCTCAAAGCTGTTAAAGATGACAAAACCTCTTTCCTATGCAGACTCCGGCGTTTCTATTGATGCCGGCGACGAGTTAGTTGAACGCATTAAACCCTTTGCCAAAAAGACCCTGATTCCCGGGGTACTCGGTTCCATCGGCGGCTTCGGTGCCTTGTTTGAAATTTCTAAAGATTACAAGGAACCTGTTCTCGTTACGGGAACGGACGGCGTGGGTACCAAACTCAAACTCGCTTTCCTGCTGAATCGTCACGACACCGTCGGCCAGGACTTGGTCGGCATGAGCGTCAATGACATCCTGGTTCAGGGCGCTAAGTCTTTATTCTTCCTTGACTACTTCGCCTGCGGTCATCTTGATGTCGACGTTGCCGAACGCGTTGTCAAAGGCGTCGCACACGGCTGCGAACTGGCCGGCTGCGCATTGATCGGCGGCGAAACGGCCGAAATGCCGGGCATGTATCCGGCCGGTGAATACGACCTTGCCGGCTTTGCCGTCGGTATTGTCGAAAAGAGCCAAATTATTGACGGCAGCCGCATCAAACCGGGCGACGTCGTTCTCGGACTGGCTTCGAGCGGTCCCCACTCCAACGGCTTTTCTTTAATCCGCAAAGTTGTTGAAGTTTCCAGCAAACCCTGGACAACCAAGCTTTCCGACGGAAAGACTCTGGCAGACGCCGTTATGGAACCGACACGCATCTACGTCAAGCCGGTTCTTGAAGCCATGAAGAGCGTGACCATTAAAGGCATGGCCCACATCACCGGCGGCGGACTGCTTGAGAATATTCCCCGCGTTCTGCCCGAAGGCACTCAGTGCGTGATCAAGGCAGGTTCCTGGAAGCGTCCGGCCGTTTTTGACTGGCTCCAGGAGGAAGGTCATATTGAAGACCACGAAATGTACCGTGTCTTCAATAACGGCATCGGCATGGCCGTCATCGTTGCCGCTGAAGATGCTGAAAAAGCTCAGAAAGCTTTGAAAGCTGCCGGTGAAACCGTCTATCGCATCGGTGTCATTGAAGCGCTGCCGGCCGGCGAAGCCCTCTGCGTTGTGCGCTAAGCATTAGTATTCTCGCTAATTGAGCCTCCTTCGGGAGGCTCAATTGTTTTTAATTTCATTACACTGAAAAGAAACAGAAACCGGTTTCAAGGACAAACATGAGCAAACCCATTACAGAGTCCATCTTGAGCAATGAGACCCGCGTTTTTCTCATGTGCTGTGATTTTCGAAGCTTCTCTGCCGTTGCCCACGCTCTCGGCATCACTCAATCGGCTGTTTCGAAGATCATTCGGAAGTTTGAGGATTCCATCGGCTTTGAATTGTTCATCCGCAACTCCCGGCCGCTGACACTCACCCCAGAAGCCCATCTGCTGCACCGACAGCTTCGGGGTCTCAAAGGCGAGATGACACGCTCTTTGTCCTCGCTGCAAAGCAAGAACTACATTAAGCCGATCCTGCGTATCGGGATCTTGGAAAGTCTTCATTTAAATCTGGGCGTGGCGATCCTCAAAAATCTTCTGCCCAACCTGTCTCAGGTCGTCATGCTGACGGCCAGCGCCAATGTCCTGATACAAAGACTGATTGAGCGAAAGCTCGATCTCATTATCACGAACGACGTTTCCACCGAGCCGTCGCATGTTTTCAGAAGGCTGCTGTTTCATGAACCTTCTGTGCTAATCCTTCCCAAATCTTTTGAAAAAGACCCTAATCAAAACTGGACTTGGCAGCGCCTTGCCGTCTGCGGACTGCCGCTCATTCGCTACTGGAACGAAAGCGGCGCCGGAGAAATCAATGAGATGTTCATGAAAACACACGGCCTCAGGTTTCCGGACAAAATCTCCGTCGACACCAATTCACTTCTAGTGACGCTCGTCTCCCAGGGCATCGGCTGGGGATTTTCTCGGCCGACTACCGTCCTGGAAAACATTCACATGCATCCTCATTTCATCGTCCGAGAAATGCAAAAACCCAGTTTTAGCCGAGAAGTGTATTTAATCGGCCGGGAACAGGAATTTGTCGTGGAATCCGAGATCATTGCCGACATTGCTAAGCAATTCGTTCAAGAAAACATTATTCCCGAAAGTCTCAAATTCGCACCTTGGGTCAAAGAAGGTTTTACGGTCGGATAGGGCAAATATCCTTTAATTTCATACAAATAAAAGACAATTACAAATCATAAAGTATTCCAACGCGGCATAGATCTTATTCTTCGGTTTCCGAAGCCTGATCCTAAAATATTGGTATAGCCTCAAACCACAAAGAGGTTTCCAACCAAAATTCCCATAAAAAGGAGAAAACTATGCCAATCACAGGCTGGATTGCCATCCTCGTCCTGATCGTCATGTGCTACATGCTGATCAAACAGTACGAAACCCGTATGGTGCTGTTCGGAGGCGGTTTCATTCTCTGCTGTATTTCCCTCGCCCCAATGGCCGGCTTAAACGCCTTTGCCAAAACCATGACCAACGGTGCTTTGATCACGGCCATCTGCTCGGCTACCGGATTTGCCTATTGCGTTACCTATACAGAGTGCGACCGTTCCTTAGTGCATTATCTGACGCGTCCGATCCGCAACGTCGGCATCCTGATGATTCCGATCACCTCGCTGCTTACCTTTGCGATCAACATCGCTATTCCCTCAGCTGCCGGTGTGGGCGCCGTTGTCGGTACGACCTTGATTCCTCTGCTGCTTAGAGCAGGCTTCAAACCGGCCGCCGCTGCAGCAGCCGTTCTGATGGGCACCACCGGTTCTCTGCTTTCTCCGGGCTTGTCTCACAACGCCTATGTTTCCGACATGGCTCATATGTCCATCATGGACCTGATCAGCTATCACGGCATCTACTCCCTGATGATCGGTGTGGTCGGCGCCGTCGGCCTGTGCATTGTCTGCTGGGTTTTGGGCGACAACAAAGGCGAAAAAATGGCGGAAGCCAACCCTGCCGCCGATGCAGAAACGTCCTCCTTTAAGCCGAGCCCCATCAAGGCTTTCGTTCCGCTGATCCCGATCATCCTCATGCTCGTATTCACGTTCTGGATTCCCTCGGTCAAGATGGGCGTTGCACCGGCCATGCTGATCGGTACGATTGTCTGCCTGATCGTTGCTATGTGCGACCCGCAGCAGTTCTCCAAGCAGTTCTTCAAAGGTATGGGCGACTCCTACGGCAGCATCATGGGCATCATCATTGCCGCCGGCGTGCTGGCTGCGGGCTTAACCGCTTCCGGGTTAATTAAAGGCCTCATCGCTTTGATGGTTCAGTCCAAGGAAATTGCACAGTGGGGCGGCTCGATCGGACCATTCGTCCTCTCCGTTCTGATGGGCAGCGGCGACGCAGGCGCCATGGCCTTCAACAGTGCCGTCACTCCGCATGCTCAGGAATTCGGTATGCAGATCCACAGCCTCGGCTCTCTGGCTTTCTTAGCAGGCGCTGCCGGCCGCACGGCTTCCCCGATTGCCGGCATCACCATTCTTGTTGCCGGCTTGGCTAAGGCCAATCCTTTTGACGTTGCAAAGAGAACCTTCCTTCCGATGGTTGTTGCAGTTATTCTTCTTGCCATCTTTATGAGGTAAGAAGCTCTCCCCGGCGCGGGAAGGGCTTCCTTTCCGCGCTCTATTTTTCGGACATACGAGACCGCTATGAAAAAAACGAAAATCGCCGTCATCGGAACCGGAGGCACCATCGTCAGCAGCGGTGCAAATGCAACGCAAATGACGGGCTACAGCATCACGGATGCCGACATTCATACAATTATGACGGCTCTGCCTGAGCTTAATGACATCGCTGAAATCGCTACTTTCTCTGTTTTCAATATCGGTTCGAGCAACATCAAGCTCTCCAACTGGCTGGAGCTCGTGTGTCTGATCAACAAACTTTCCAAGGAAAACTTTGACGGTTTTGTCGTAACACACGGCACCGACACGATGGAAGAAACCGCATTCTTTGCGAATCTGACATTAAAGACTGAGAAACCTGTTGTCTTTACCGGCTCCATGAAACCGGCTACAGCGGTTTCCGCCGACGGTCCTTTAAACCTTCTAAATGCCGTCCGTTTGGCGGGTTCTCCTAAAGCGGCCGGTAAAGGCGTTCTCGTTTCGCTTAACGGCACGATTCATGGAGCACGTGACGTCGTCAAAACCAACACCGTTGCCGTAGAAACCTTCAAGTCTCCGAACAGCGGCCCGCTCGGATACATCATCGGGGATCAGATTGATTTCCTGACCGAATCCGTCAAGCCGCATACACTGCGGTCCTGCTTCGAAGTCGGAGAAACAGACACCGCTGACGAATATCCGAGAGTCTGTGCACTTCTTTGCTGCGCCGACCAAAACCCGGACTTGCTCGAGGCGGCCGTTGACAAGGGCTTCCACGGTATTGTTTTGAGCTGCACGGGCAACGGTTCGGTTCCTTTGGTTTTCGAACCCGTGCTTCAGAAAGCTCATGATGTTGTGTGCGTCCGTTCCAGTCGTACCGGAAGCGGCCCTGTAACGGAGGGGATGACGCGCTGGCAAGTCAACGGTATGATTCCCTCAGGAACCTTAAATCCTCAAAAAGCAAGAATCCTGCTTCAGTTAAGCCTAAAGAAGTTCGGGCTTGACCTAGAAAAAATTAAAGAGATCTTCAAAACATATTGATCTTTCTTGGATCAATTAATCCTAAGGAGAAAACATGTACGACTTACTTCTCAAGAATGCTTGGGTCGTCGATCCGCTGAATTCTGTTAACGGCGTTGCCGATGTCGCCATCCAGGACAGCAAAATTGCCAAAGTCCAGCGCGACATCACGGAAGAAGCTAAAGAAGTCATCGACTTTACCGGCAAAACTCTTCAGCCCGGCATTATTGACAGCCACGTTCACCTCGGCGAAATGTGGGGCTCTCCCTTCGGCCCGAGAATGCTGGCAATGAACGGTGTCACGACTTGCCTGGATATGGCCGGTCCTCTGGAGAACATTCTTGACAACGTTCCTAAATACGGCGTCGGCATTAACATGGCGATCCTCCAGTTCGCCTCTCCTCCCTTCACCTTCAAGGATGCCAACCCTTCCCAGCAGGAAATGATCGACTTGATCGACAAATCCCTGGAAGAAGGCGCGCTCGGTGTCAAACTCCTCGGCGGCCACTATCCGCTTGAACCCGAAGTCTCTTCTCTGCTCATCCGCACCGCCTTGGAACGCAGAGCTTACGTTGCCTGGCATGCAGGAACGACTAAGAACGGCTCCAACATCAACGGCATGATTGAAGCCGTGAAGATGGCTGACGGCTATCCGATGCATTTAGCCCACATCAACGCCTACTGCCGCGGCGCCATCAAAGACGCTATGGAAGAAACGGCCATTGCGATCGATTTGCTCAAAGCCAATCCCAACATCTTCTGCGAAAGCTATGTCTCTCCGAAGAACGGTACACGTCTGACATGCGACAAGGACGGCAAGATTCAGTCCAAGGTGACGGGGAACTGCCTTAGAGCTTTCGGCTTTACCGAAGACAAAGACGGTGTGAGAGCTGCGTTGTTAGCCGGCAAGGCCTTCGTAGTTTACGATGCCGGCGGTTATTCTGATCTGATGACCGGTGAAGAAGCCCTTCGCCGCTGGGAAGCTGCTGACACGAACGTCGGCGGAAGCTTCAACATCAATCCTCCGCTGCCTCGTATCGCCTTGGCTCAGGCCAAACGCGATGACGGCTCCTTCGTCGTTGACGCAATTTCCACCGACGGCGGATGCATCCCCCGCAACGTCATCCTTTCTCAAGGACTGTCTCTCGTAAAACTGGACATCTTGAGTCTCAGCGAATTTGCACAGAAGACCTCTTTGAACCCGGCCCGTATGCTCCGTTTGGCAAACAAGGGTCACCTCTCCGTCGGCGCAGACGCAGATATCACTGTTTACGACTACGCTACTCAGATGCCTGTGGCTTCCTTCATCGAAGGCCGCAAAGTTCTCTTCAACGGAGAATTGGTTTCTAAGGGCGCAACCGTCATCTGTACCGAACACGGCAAAGACGCCATTGAAAAACGCGGCATGAAGGCAATTGTGGTTGATCCCGGCAAGCAGATCGAACGCATCACAGCCCTCTAAAACTTCTTGCCTGTAATACCGACCGAGCGGGGCGCCGAAAGGAGTCCGCTCTTTTTCTTTGTTGTCCGGACGGGTGCTGTTAACTGAGAGCTTCTTAATTACCAAAGAATTTTCCGTGATTTATCTATTGTCGTTTCCCCACCTTCCCACAATTGCAACTTTCTGAAACAATCAAAGGTTAAGGGTGAACCAAGGCACCCTGCTTTTTATCGAACAACCTCAAAGGAAAGATATGACCGATCCGCGTCCCGTCTGCACAGAAAAAACTCAAGACATCATCAAGACTCTGCGCTCCAATGTCCAGGTCGAGGCTGCCCTCGAACTGGCCGTCAAACAGCAGGAAAAGCGCATTGCCGACCAAATCATTCTGACCGAAACTCCGGCTCCTCCCTTCCATGAAGAAGAAAGAGCCAAGGTTCTCCTCGGTATGTTCAAACAGTACGGTTTGACCGATGTCAAACAGGACGCCATCGGCAATGTTATCGGCCGCAGAAAAGGCGCCGGCAACGGTCCCACACTCGTCGTCGGCGCTCACATCGACACCGTGTTCCCGGCCGGTACTGACTGCAAAGTTCACAGAGACGGCGACGTCTACAGCGCTCCCGGCATCTCCGATGACGCTGCCGGCTTGGCCTCCATGCTGCAGGTTATCCGCTGCCTGAACGAAAACAACATTGAAACCGTCGGCGACATCGTCTTCGTCGGAACATTGGGTGAAGAAGGCAACGGCGACTTACGCGGCTGCAAAGCGCTCTTCAAAGAAAAGAATGACTATGACGGCATGATCGCCATCGACTCCGCCAATGTTCACCGCATTCTGCGCGGTGCTGTCGGCTGCAAGCGCTTCCGCATTATTTTCGAAGGCCCCGGCGGACACAGCCTCCACAAATTCGGCATTGTCGGTTCTGCTATTCACGGCCTGTCCCGCGCCATCGTCCGTGTTGACGAACTCAAGGTTCCGACCGATCCGAAATGCACTTTCAACTTCGGTGTGATCAAAGGCGGTACCAGCGTAAACGCCATTGCTGCACGCGCTGAAGCCGAACTTGATATCCGAAGCTTCAATCAGCCTGCACTCGAAGCTTTCGTTAAGACCGTTCTTGAAACTATCGAAGCCGCCTGCGACGAAGAAAACATGCGCTGGGGCCTCGAAGGCGACGGCATGGTCTCTTTGAAGATCGAACAAATCGGAGACCGTCCTGCCGGCATGAACGCTGATGACGCTTCCGTCATTCAGGCTGCTTACGGCTCTCTCTTGTCTTTAGGCATTTCTCTGGACAAGTACACTCTGGCCGCAACCGACCAGAACGTGCCTTTGTTCTACGGTCTGCCTGCTACAACGCTCGGCGCCGGCGGCACGGAAGAAAACAACCACGCTTTATCCGAGCGTTGGAACGCCAAAGACGCTTTCCAAGGACCTCAGGTCGCCTTTCTCACAGCCCTCACTCTGGTCGGCATGAAGGGTGTTTCTGAACCGATCCTTGAGAAGGTGCAGCATTAATTTGTTATAACATTTCGAAGCTGAATCCAATTCAGCTCTTGACCGAAGCCGGGTCCGCCCGGCTTTTGTTTTGTCCCTATAACGCAAAAAAACCGAGAAAATCGAGTTTTTTGCGGGATTTTTATTTGCAAAACTAAAAAAAAACTAATTTTTGTATCGTGAACTTGATTTAATTTGCGGTACCTTATTTTTTAGAAATAACTTTAAAGCCTTCGGAGTTTGGCCAAATGGAATCATTTATTAATACCGTCAACGGAATTGTCTGGTCACCGGCATTGGTTTACCTTTGCCTCGGCGCCGGTCTTTTCCTTTCTCTGCGCGGCGGTTTCTTACAGCTCAGACACCTTAAACATATGTGGCAGCTGCTCTTTCAGCCGAAAGACAACGTCACCGGTGTTTCCTCTTTTCAAGCCTTGTCTATGACTCTTGCAGGTCGTGTCGGTACCGGCAACATCGCCGGTGTGGCAACTGCAATTACTTTCGGCGGTCCCGGCGCCATCTTCTGGATGTGGATGGTTGCATTCCTCGGCGCCTCTTCTGCTTTCGTCGAATCCACACTCGGCCAGGTCTATAAAGAAAAAATCAACGGCGAATACCGCGGCGGCCCTGCTTTCTACATTGAACGCGGCTTGGGTGTCAAATGGTTCGCCTGGCTCTTTGCCATCGTCACCATCTTCTCCTGCGGTCTTTTCCTTCCCGGTGTGCAGGCAAACGCCATTGCCACCTCTATGGAAAACGCCTTCGGCATCGCTCCAGCAATTTCCGCCGGCTTCATCGCTGCTCTGCTCTCCTTCATTGTGTTCGGCGGCTTAAAGAGAATCGCAGCCTTCACGACGCTCGTCGTCCCGTTCATGGCCCAAGCCTATGTGATCTTCTCTTTGGTGATCGTGTTCATGCACGTTGATCTGCTGGACGACGTCCTCGTCCTCATCGTCAAGAGCGCCTTCGGTGTTGACGCCGCTTTCGGCGCCATCATCGGTCTGGCTGTCTCCTGGGGTGTCAAACGCGGCATCTACTCTAACGAAGCAGGCCAAGGTACCGGTCCTCACGCTTCTTCCGCAGCTTCTGTCAGCCATCCGGCAAAACAAGGTTTGGTTCAGGCCTTCTCCGTCTACGTTGACACGCTGCTCGTTTGCTCTGCCACCGCTTTCATGATCCTCATCACCGGAAGCTATAACGTTGTCGGTCCTGACAATGCCCCGATGTTCATTGGTCTGAAAGATGTCGCTACAGGTCCTGCTTACACCCAGGCCGCTGTTGAAGGCTTAATGCCAGGATTCGGACAGGCATTCGTTGCCATCGCTCTGTTCTTCTTTGCCTTCACGACGATCCTTTCTTATTACTACATTTCAGAAACCAACGTTTCCTACATCAATAGAAAACTGCATCGTCCGTTCTTATTCTTTATCCTCAAGCTGTTTGTCATGGGCTCCTGCATCTTCGGCGCTGTTAAAACAGCCGACCTAGCATGGGCTGTGGGCGACATCGGCGTCGGTCTGATGGCTTGGCTCAACATCATCGCCATTTTGCTGCTGAACAAGAAAGCCTTCCTCTGCTTGCGCGACTACGAAAAGCAGCTTGCTATCGGCCTTGACCCGGTTTTCCATCCGGAAAAACTCGGCATCAAGAACGCCAACTACTGGGTCGGTGAACGTGCTGAAGAAATTCGCGACAAGGAACGCGCAAAACTCAACAGCGGCTCTCGACAAGACTTGGAAGGCAATGTTTTGAACGTGGCATCAGGTAATTAGCTCATTTGAGTGTTTGCTCTAAAAGCGTCGGTCATCCGGCGCTTTTTTCATATCAAACGAATTACAATAAGAAATAAATTGTTACAAACAATATCAAGGATGTTCATCGTGCTAAGAAGAAAATTTTTTGCATTCACTTCAGCCGTTGCCGCCTGTGCAGCCTTTTTCTGCCTTCCTGCAGCTGCGGCTGATTTCACCTGCCCCTACTTCTCTTTACCGCTGACCGGAGACTGGGCTCAGCAGAGAATGCAGCCGGGCTCGGTTCCTCCGAATACTTTCGCGACACTTTTTGCCAGCCGCAAGGCCGGTGAAGGCGTGCTCATTACCGTCATTCCTTCGGATAAAGCTCCAAAAGAAGCTGCTCAGATCATGGCAAATAACTACAAGCAGCAGGGAATGAGAGTGATCGGCAATCCGGTTCAGATTCCTGGGCAGAATGCTTATCGTTTCGCTTACGTCAGCGCCAATAACAAGATGCATGCCATTGTGTTCATCTCAGGCAACGGCAAACATCTCGCAAATGTTTCCGTCCTCGGCAGGCACGGAACAGGCGGCTTAGCCTTACTGAAAGGACTTTCTTCTAAAGAAGACAAGCTCTTCCCGAAGTTCTAAGAACTCAAAAATTATTGCTGCAGGCCGGACAAAATTTGTTCGGCTTCTTTTTTAAGCACGGCTAAAGAGGCAACCTTTTCATCAGGATTGAGCAGCAGTGTGCCCTGCATGGAGCGCATCCATGTCATTTGACGCTTTGCAAGCTGTCGGGTTGCAGCGATTCCGGCTTCTTTGAACGCATCAAACGTCGTCAAACCGGACAGATAATTCCACGCCTGGCGATACCCGACGGAACGCATGCTCGGAAGATCCGCATGCATGCCGGGCATTGCCATCAGCTTTTTCACTTCGTCTAAAAAGCCGTTTTTAATCATCAGCTCAAATCGTTCTTCGATCCTTGCGTGAAGCGCCGCTCGATCCGGAGGAAGCAATGCATAAGAGCTAAGTTTCAGGAGCGGCTCTCCTTTCTGAGCCGTAAGTTCCGAAATCGGTTTGCCCGTCATCTCAAAAACTTCCAGCGCTCTTGTAATGCGCTGAGTATCCGCCGGCGCCAGTCGATCCGCGGTCTTAGGATCGACCGACCTCAATCTTTCATAAAGTGCGGGGAGGCCTTTTTCATTCAGCTCTGCACCGATCTTTTCACGCACCGCCGGATCGGTTGCCGGCAGCGGAGAAAGGCCTTCTCGGACGGCTTTTGCGTAAAGCATAGTTCCTCCTACAATCAGAGGCACTTTTCCGCGATTTCGTATTTCTGCAACAAGTCGTACGCAGTCCTGTGCAAAATCTGCAGCAGAGTAACTTTCCGTCGGTTCGATAATGTCGATGAGATGATGCGGAACTGCGGCCATTTCTTCTTTTGTCGGTTTGGCTGTACCGATGTCCATATGTCGATAGACCAAGGCGGAATCAATTGAAATAATCTCACTGGGAATTTCCTCGGCTAAGCGAAGCGCCAGTGCCGTCTTTCCGCTAGCGGTCGGCCCCAGCAGCAAAATGGCTTGTGAATCCGACATCATCACTTACCTCTCATGAAGAAACTGTCTAATTCTTTAGCACTCAGCTGAACCCAGGTCGGACGACCGTGATTGCACTCGTCCGCACGATCCGTCTGCTCCATTTGCCGCAAGATCGCGTCCATTTCCTCGATCGTCAGGATGCGGTTTACACGAACAGCTGCATGACAAGCCATTCTTGAAAGCACTTCGTTGCGCTTTTCCGTCATTGCCGTGCTCTTTCCGTACTGGCGGAAGTCATCGAGCACCTCGCGCACGATGGTCGGACCTGCCTGAGAAATTTGATTGATCATCAGCTGCGGAACACTCCGCAAGCTCAGCTGATTTGGCCCGACAGCACTCAATTCCAGTCCAAGCTGCTCTAGCTCTTCACGGGCATCTTCAAATGTCGCCATCTGCTCAGGAGTTACGGTAAAGACCAAAGGAATGAGCATCTCCTGCATCGGCATCTTGCGCTCATCAAAACTCTTTTTGAGACGCTCGTAAAGGATACGTTCATGCGCAGCATGCATATCAACTAAAACCATGCCGGCTGAGTTTTCAGCGATGATAAACGTTCCGCAAACTTGTCCGACAGCACGTCCGAGGGGCTGAGGTCTCTTCGGCGCTTCTGCCGCTGGTTTCGGAGTGGCATGGTTTGCAGAGAGAGTCGCCGGATCTACTTTCATCGCCGCAATGGTTGTCGGGAAGGAGTTCTGAAAACTCTTTGGATGCGGAGATGAAAAATCCAAATATGCTTCCGTATTCGTCCTTGAAGGTTTAGGCTGGGCCGGCCTGAATGAGGACGGATTAACAGTCGGAGCCACCGGCGCTTCTGCAGGCGCCTGAGCAGAGGCATCACGAGGCGAAGACGGCAGCGCCGTGTCCATAATTTCTCCGCTTGAAGGATCCACAATCGTCGTCCTGGCTAAGGCGTCCTCAACTGCATGGAAGATGAACTGATGGACCGCCTGAGAATCTCTCATGCGCACTTCGCTCTTGGTCGGGTGTACGTTCACGTCCACCTTGTGCGGATCCATCTGGAGAAACAGGCAGTAGCTGGGTTGGCTCGACCCGTGAAGAACGTCTTGGTAAGCCATCCGAACGCCATGCGACAAAACCTTATCTCGAACAAATCGGCCGTTGACATAGAAATACTGACAATCCGCGCGGCTTCTCGCGGCAGTCGGAAGACACACCCAGCCGTAAAGACGCAGCGCCGGCGCCTTAATATCCAATGCTCTGTGAGCGTCTCTAAAATCTCGAGGCATCAGGCGCGTCAAACGTTCTTCAATGGAAGAGGCAGGAAGATTGATAATCGGTTTTCCGTTTGCGACAAACAAAAAGGCAACTTCCGGATAAGCCAGCGCAATACGTTCAATCACCGTTTGGCAATGAGCAGCTTCCGTGCCTTCGCTCTTCAAAAACTTGCGGCGTGCCGGAGTCTTGTAAAAGAGGTCCGCCACTTCAATGCGTGTGCCCTTATTTCCGGAGGCAGCGGATATCTCTCCGTCGGCAATGCTGAACGCATCTTCACCGGCAACTCTGGAAATCACTTTCATGTCGGAGACGCTCGCGATCGAGGCAAGAGCTTCGCCGCGGAACCCAAGCGAGCTCACACTTTCCAGTTCATCCAGGTTGGAAACCTTGCTCGTTGCATGGCGCTTTACAGCCAAAGCAAGCTGATCTTTGGGAATACCGCAGCCGTTATCTGAAACGACAATGCGCTTAATACCGCCGCCCTCAATTCGAACTTCAACAGAGTCAGCTCCGGCGTCAATGGCGTTTTCTACCAGCTCCTTAACAACGGACGCAGGTCGCTCAACCACTTCACCGGCTGCAATCTGACTAATCAGCTGATCCGAGAGTTCCTGAATTTTTCGTTCAGGACGCCTTGTTTCCAGTGTTGTTTCTTCCATGTAATTCGTCTCTTCACGAAGAGTGCATGTCCCCTTACCTTATCGCAGTCAGATGAAGCCTGCAAGGACAAGTTTCTCTACTCTTCGGACTACTTTGAGCATCAACAATATATTTAGCCTAAAGCCTTTTCTACAATCGAATGCGGCAATCAAGGATAACAAGGATAACAATGAACTTTTTTAGCGCATTCTTAGAAATGTTCCGCAACAGCGACCAATTCATAGCACACATGTCTGCGGAGTACGGCATCTATGTGTATTTATTTCTCTTTACGGTCTACTTTTTGGAAACCGGAATTGTGATTTGTGCCCTCCTGCCGGGTGACTCGCTTATCTTTGTCTCGGGTGCCGCAAGCGCAGCCGGCATCCTCAACCCGCTCGGAGCTTTCTTGGCTATAGCGCTCGGTGCTTGTTTCGGAAATACCGTTGCATACGGAATCGGTTACTTTCTCGGCAGCAAGATATACGACGGCTCCATTAAATGGATTGACCAACAGCAAATGGCAAAAACGCAGGCATTTTTTGCCAAACATGGGAAACTTACTATCGTCTTAGCTCGTTTCGTTCCGATTATTCGTTCCTTTGCTCCGCTAGTGGCCGGTGCAGCAAAAATGAGCCGACTTAATTTTGAAGTCAGCGGTACGGTCGGAGCCGTTCTTTGGGCAGGAATTATCCTTGCCGCCGGTCACCTTTTTGGGAATATTCCCTTCATTAAGAACAACCTTTCTCTCATTCTTGTCGGCGGAATCGTTCTTGGGTTGGCTCCTTTTGTTATCGGTTACATTGTCAAAAAGTGGAGACAACATCCGGATGAGAAATAGTTAGGAAATACACGGTATCCAACTTGCCTTTTCACATGTCTTTTTCAGCAATTCAGCTACAATTTCGGTCCATTGACTATACAAAAAGAAAATGGACTTCTTAACACTTACCTTAGAGCTGTTCCGCAATGCGGATCACTTCATCATGTACATTGCACAGACCTACGGATGGTGGGTCTACCTTGTGCTGTTCATGATTTTCTACAGTGAAACCGGGATTGTCATTTGCGCCTTCCTCCCGGGTGACTCTCTCCTTTTTATCGCCGGCGCCGCTGCCGCAGCAGGTGCTTTGAATCCTTGGCTCCTCATCGTCATTATTTCTCTGGGCGCGATCCTAGGAAATACAACGAATTTTTACATAGGCAATTGGCTTGGCAATAAGATCTATGACGGCTCAATCAGCTGGATTGATCAAGATGCTTTAAAGAAAACTCACGACTTCTACGAGAAGCACGGCGGAAAAACTATTGTCCTGGCCCGTTTTGTACCGATTGTTCGTTCATTTGCCCCATTAGTCGCAGGTGCCGCTAAAATGAACCCCCTCCGTTTTGAACTCTACAGCGGAGGAGGGGCCATTGTTTGGGTCGGCGGCATTGTCTTGGCTGGTTACTTATTCGGCAATATCCCTTTCATCAAAAACAATCTTTCTTTAATTTTGGTTGTTGGTATCCTTGCTGCCTTAGTTCCCTTTTCCTGCGCACTTCTTATCCAATTATGGAGAAAGTACATAATGAAACAGCGTTAGTTTGCTAAAACCAAAACCTTTCTTCGAAAGCCGCTCATTTCTATGGCGGCTTTTGTTTTGCCCCATTGTTATTAAAGAGCTTTTAAGAACATTCCCTATCTATTAAAAAATAGAGGTTATCGACAAACAATTAGTGGGATTATTCAGTAAGGATTTTGAGATTAGGGATCTCCTTAGGCGGGTAATTTTTTTGCTTTATTTCTGATATAAGAGAGGAGGTTTTCTTCGCCAAAGCTTTTTATACCTCAAGCTTAATCGTTAATTCTATCAACCCGAATACATCCAAGTAAAGATATTTATTTTTTACCTAGCAGGGGTTTCTATAATTTCTTTTATAAAAAAACGCTGACTCATCACTTGGTAAAGACGCGGTTAAAGCTCAGAATCTTACAAATGGGAGCATGATACTGCTGAACTTAGGGGGATTTTCGGACAACTAAAAATTATCCCCGTGCCAATAGGGGTGATAAAAATTATAAATAGCCCCGTATTTTCCCTTTGGTAATTTCGCTGATATAGCCGGGGGAAAAATGTTTCTAGACTGAATGAGTACTTCTATCGAGGCTCTTTTAGGCCCATTCAATCTTATATAACCACTTCTGCGAAGTTTTCAGTTTTTCGCAATTTAGTTCGAGATGACCTGACCAGCCCCGTTTGGTACGAATATAGATAACTAAGGGGAATTTAGATGACAAATCCACTACCGTATCTTGAGCAGCGAAAGCTGGTTAAGCGATGGTCAGGTCCCATCGCTCCTATCGCCAACCTCATCTTTACTCTGATTCTATTTGCCATTACCTGGTGGATCTTCCAAGATCCGCGCGGTGTAATGCGCTTCTACACTCCGTATGTCGGGTATAACTATTGCCGTTGGTGGTTAATTATCCTGATTTGGATGGCCTACATTTTTGATTTTTGGCCTTTCAAGCGGAAATGGCTGGAAACAGCGCATCCGCTCCAAAAAGGTCTCGTGCTGGCCCTAATATCAGTTGCCATCATGATTATGATGATTCACGGGTTTTTCCAGTCCGTTCTCGGCAACACTGCCTTTGCCTATTTCAACCCTCAACAGCTCCTTAAGCTCAAAGGTTTGACAGAGTTCTACGCAACCGAGTATGCAGCTCAGGCCTGCATGATGTTCGCCGTGATCGCTTCCTGGATCTCTCCGGCATGGGTCGTCGCTCTTGAAGGCCGTCCGTGGGAAAATTTAGCGCAGCCGACAAAAGGTTTCTCTATTTGGCTTGGCACTTTCTGCCTGAGTTTCGTCATTTACTTTATGACGATGCACAACCATATGGGCATCCTTTACTATCCGTGGCAGTACTTCACTTCCATTGCTCCTCCGTATTGGGAAGAGTTCGCACAGACCGTGTCCGCTAACTTCCATGTAGCTTGGATTATGTGCTGTACCGTTGTGGTGTGGTTCATGGAAGGTATCTGGGAACGCTACCCGTTCACGATGATTAAGACTCCTTGGCTCCGCAGACTGGCTGTTTTCTTCGGCATTATTGTTATTTCCTGGGCTCTGTGCTTCTTCTTCTGGTACATGCAGGAATTAACATGGGGCGAAGCAATTCGCGGTCACAGACGCGACGCTGCTCCTGACTGGCGCTGGCTGCATGTCGGCGAAACCGCCATCTTCTTCCTCGTTCCGGCCCTCTTCCTGCAGTTCTACTGCGGCAATTGGCCCCGTAAGTTCAGCACTCCGGTTAACGTCTTAATCAGATCCACCATCGTTCTTCTGGGCGGCGTTGCGATCTACTGCTTGTATTACAAGTACGGTCATTTCTTCCTCGGAACTCAGAAGGGATTCTCTCATCCGCAGCAGTTCCCGATGATCCCGATGATTTGGTTAATCGACATTTGGCTGATTAACTGGTGGTTCATGGACGGATGGCCAGGCTGGAAACTGACGATGCGTACAGCCGAAGAAGTCGAAGCTGCAGAAAAAGAAGTTGAAGCACGAGCTGTTTGGCGCACAGACATGATACCGGGCTTGGTATGCGGAATCGCAGTCGGTATCGCCTTCTACTTCGCCGTCGTCTGGGTTCTCCCGATCTGCAGCAAACTGTTCACGTTAGTCGATTAAAAGAAAGGAATAATTATGAAACGACGTAATTTCGTACAAGGTTTAGCACTTGGTGCCGGTGTTGGTACTCTCGGTGCAATGGGTGCCTATTCTTACTCACCCGCCCGCACGGCCTTTCTTCCTGACATTAAACGCGGAACAGCTGACATCGGCTTGTGCAAATCCGTCAAGATCACCAACATTTCCGAAACAAGCTGGTTTGACAACAGCATCTTTATGCAGGACGTCACGGCTTCCGGCGGTTTGTTGGTTGACCAGTACACCTATAACTGGGCGCCCTTCGGCAACGGTAAAGGCCCCGGCAAAGGAACTTATGAAGACGGTATGAAAAATATCGGACCGTACCTTCCGAAAAATCTGGAAAAAGCTTGGGAAATCACTCGTGAATTGAGTGAGCATGCCGACAACGCAGGCGGCTACTCCTGCCTCGTTGAAATCGAAGCGCTGGACGGCAAGAAAACGAAGTACTTGTTTGACTGCGGCTGGAACTACATGTGGATGGATCAATGCTTCAAGCGCGAGGGCATCGACAAAATGCTCGCCAACGGTGAGATAGCTGCCTTTATCTCCACGCATGAGCATATGGACCACTATTTCGGCTTCCCTGTCGTCGCTAAATACGGCCCCAACGTCACTGTCTACCGTCCATCCACTTTCTACCCTGCAGGTAAGGACTATATGGCGCGCTCCGGCCATGTCGGCAAGGTAATTGACGTCACGAAAGGACTCCATAAAATCCAGGAAGGTGTGGCACTGTACCAGTTCGAATGCCCGATTATTTTCAAGGTCTACGGAGAGATGTCTCTGTACTGCAATGTTAAAGACGTAGGTTTGGTTTCCATTACGGGCTGCTGCCATCAAGGCATCATCCTGTTTGCGGACACGGCTTACAAAGAAATCGCTTACGAAAACGATAAGTTCTACGGTCTTTACGGCGGCCTTCATATCTCCCCGTTTGACGACTGGGATCCGAAGTATGACGACTTGGTCATAGGCCTTAAGAAATGGGATCTTCAGAAGGTGGGCTGCAACCACTGCACAGGCTTAATCACAGCACAAAAATTCGTGGATGCAGGTTATCCGGTGGTACAGGGTACAGCTCGGTTCCGTTCGAAGACAACCAACTACTTAGGCAACGGTGATACGTTACTGTTCCCAAGTTAATTTAACCGCTATCGGCCCCGGGAAGCGGGGCCGGAAAGATTTTCCACCATGTTGCTCGATTGTTTAATTCCCCGAAGCCTTTCTCCTGAAACCGAAAACGAAGGCGTCACTCTTCTTCACAACCTCCTCATGCAGCTCCACTTAGACCGTAAGGTTGCACGAGGATTAGGGTGGAGGGGTTTTCTCCCTTCAAATAAGGGAAATTTCTCTTGGTCCACAAGACTGGCTAACAGCGACTTGGTATATGGAATCGTCTTCATGGGAGAAGAGCATGATGATCAGGCGATTGCCTCCTCGTTTGATCTCTACGCTTTTCCCGTGGAAGACGAATTAAAGACCCAAATGCCCGAGAGCATGCAGGGGTTATACAAAAAAGATAATCACATTCAAAAGATCAGGACTCTATCCGAACATTTCCAGGAACTGCAGGATTTTAAGATCGGTTCGATGGGACTCGTGTTTCGGTTAGATAAAAAAGGTCTTAATCTTTCGTTCCATACTCACAAAAGAGACGCCCGCTTTATCGGACGAGAGATGCGGCCGGCACGTGCCCTTATGCCGCTTTTTTCCGCCCTGATTCAATCATTTAAAACGTCTTTAAACACCACTCCGGCTCTTGGAGTACTGAAATCCGGCAATCTGCCCAGTGTAAATGACTTCTTTATAGAAGCAGAGTTCGGCTTGCCGGTCTTTGAAGACGATGAAGAAATGGACGCCGTTTATAAACTCTCTGCACCTCCTCTTTCATATATCCCGGATGAAGTTGACCTTAGTGACAAACCTCTCATTCACGTTCTTTGCGGTTTTTTAGGATCAGGAAAAACCACTTTTCTGCAAAATTGGCTCAATTTCCTTCACACACGAGAACGTTTTACCGGTGTCCTTCAGAACGAATTTGGTGAAATCGATTTAGACACGGCACTCATCGGAGATGAAACTTGTGTTGAGGCTCTCAACGATGGCTGCATTTGCTGTTCGCTCGCCGACAGCCTTCGTCCGGGGATTTTGCGGTTAATTCAGAACACTCCGGCCGATCAACTGATCTTGGAAACGACCGGTTTAGCAAATCCCGATAACGTGGTTCATTCTCTGGAAGAACTAAATGATATTTGCAAGATCGGTCTAGTCGTCTCTGTGGCCGATGCACCCAACCTTACCGAACATCCGGAATATCTCAATGAAAAACTAAGATTGGCCCAACTTACACGAGCAGACGTCATTGTCGTCAGTAAAGCGGATCTCGTCTGCGACGAAAGCATCGAGCGGCTCACGCAGTCACTACACGATCTTAATTCCAAAGCATTGATCATTCTTTCTGCCAACGGCGATGCAAACTTTGCCGTCCTTGATCACTTCTTCAACCACTGGACAGACAAAAAGTACGGTATGTTTACCTCTCGAAAACACACGCCGGGAGCAGACACGATGCTGCTGAACAACGCCGGGTTTTCCATGCGAGGCAATACCAGTCTATTCGAAACTTGTGCCGTCAAATTTTCTGAACCGCTTGAATTGGAACGAATTGAACCAATCATTCGAAACTCAGGAAAAAAGGTGCTTCGCGCCAAGGGAATTGTCGATATTGTCGGAAAAGGCTGCTGCGAGGTTCAATATACAGATGGAATGCTGAGCATCTCGCAGGCTCGTGATGACTTGCAAGCCTGCGATCGATGGCTGACAATCATTGGAAAAGGCCTCAGACCACAAACGGGCTCAACAACTATAAGGAAGTCAAGATGTCTCTGATTATCGCCGGCGGCTGGGTAATGGTACCCTTACTATTGATCTCCATTATTGTCCTTGCTTTGATTATTGATCGGTCTTTAAGTTACATCTGGAATCCGCTTCCGGATGCGGATCAACAAAAGAATATTCTTGAAAAAATTCAAAAAGGCGAATTTGCAGCAGCTGAAACATATTTCTCCGAAACACCTTGGCTCAAAAATTATGCTTCCGCGCTCGGTTCCAGTGAGAAGATGCCTTTTTACGAAGGCGTATTAGCTGAAAATATCTCGTCCTTAGCCGCTATGATGGATAAACGCCTGCCTCTTTTAGCTACGCTGGGTAGGATTTCCCCCTTGCTCGGGTTGTTGGGAACGATCATCGGAATGATTCAGACTTTCGCAGTCATAGCACAATCTCGCAGCGGCATCGATATGGAACTATTAGCCGAAGGAATATGGCAGGCATTAATTACGACCGCAACCGGTCTAATCATCGCCATTCCTGCCGTTTTTTGCTACAGGATTTTCCTTTCGATCGAGAGTAACCGATTGGATTATTTAAACCGCGTGGCCAACAAGGCAGTTCTTTATAAACAGTCTCAGAATAACGCGGCCTAACCCATAGGAAGTCTAGTAACCCGGAGGGAGAGAATTATGATCAACATAAGAGCACGCGGGGAGCGAGAAGACTCTTCTGACCTGACTTCTCTCATTGACGTCGTCTTTATTCTTCTGATCTTCTTTATCCTAGCAGCTAGTTTTGCCGTCCATTCTATTGATTTTGACCTCCCTCCGGCAAAAACATCGAAAGCCTTGGCTGGCCATGTGGTTGAAATTCGCCTAAACAAAGACGGATCATTCCTCTGCGACGGCATCCCAACCAAAAAAGAAGAACTCGATGAACGTTTGGCTTCAGTAATTATCCAATTCAAGGCCAGACCGGGTCAGATTGTGTTGATGGCAGATCCTCAGGCGCCTGCCGGAGAGATGATTTATTTGGTCGATGCTGTTCGTCAACACGGAGGCGAGAAGCTTCATGTCGCTACCTCTCCGAGGGTCGAAAAATGAGCGAACTTTCCAATGACACACTCAAAATCGGCATCTCGCTAGCGATCTTGTGCCATTGTTTTGGTTTGATGTTTTTAACCGCACCTGCGCCGTCCGAAGAAGATTTTCCAATGACCGTCATCGTAAAACTGGACAGTGCACAAGCAGCTGTCTCAGAACAAGGACAATCTCTTGGGATGGAATCTGTTTCGGAAAATAGCCTCACTGAAAAAAAAGTCGCCGATAAAAAACGAGAGATTTACCTACAATACCTTGAAGATGTTTCGCTTTGCATTCACGCGCGGAGGTTCCTAGAGCCAAATTCTCACGGTCTGATCGGTATTGCTCTTTACAAAATCCGTGTCAATGCCGACGGAATTTTCACAGCAGCCGATCTTTACAAAAGTTCAGGAAATAAGCAATTAGATCGGGCAGGTCTGACAGCTGTCAGAGCATGCAGCGGCTTTGTTAAGCGTCCTCCTTCAACCGGCGTACAGCCAATGAATATCTACCAGGAGGTGAGATATCAGTATCGACTTCGATGAAACAATAAACAGGCCGTTTATTCAAGATATTTTGACTTTTCAGATCGTTAAATACGAATAGTTCAGACCTTTCGGATTTACGAGTCTGAAAAGTCTAAATTTTCTCCTCAACTCCTCTGGAAAGCAAAGAAATTTCCCGGTCAATAAAACAAAAACCTGCCGATTTGAGGTCGACAGGTTTCGTTATTTCAGAAAAGACTATTACTTAGTTCTTTCCTGAAGGGCTGCGATAGCAGGCAATGTCTTGCCTTCAAGGAATTCAAGGAAGGCACCGCCGCCTGTAGAGATATAAGAAACTTTATCTGCCACCTTAAAGGCTTTCGCCGCAGCAATCGTATCGCCGCCGCCGACAATCGTGAAAGCACCGTTAGCAGTAGCTTCGGCAACTTTTTCTGCGAGGTCGCGGGTACCTTCTTTGAAGTTGTCCATTTCGAAAACGCCGACCGGACCGTTCCAAATGATCGTCTTGGCGTCTTTCAGGTATTCAGCAAGCATTTTGCTGGTCTTCGGACCGATATCGAGAATCATTTCGTCTGCTTCGATATCGTCAAGATCACAGATTCTGAAGCCGGCGTCATATCCAATATGGTGGGCCACAACAACGTCAACCGGAAGAGGAAGATGACCACCTTTCTCTTTCATGATCTTCATGACTTCTTTGCATTCGCCGACAAGGGCAGGCTCAGCCAAAGAAGTACCGATGTGATGACCTTCAGCCAAAAGGAACGTGTTGGCAATACCGCCGCCGACAATCAAGGTATCAACCAGCGGAGCCAGATGCTTCAAAATGGTGAGCTTCGTGGAAACCTTGGAACCGCCGACGATAGCAACCAGCGGACGTTTGGCTTCGGCAACAGCCTTTGTCAGAGCCTTGATTTCTTTGGCAAGCAGAGGACCAGCGCAGGCGACTTCGGCTTCGCGGGCCAGACCGTCAGTGGTGGCCTGAGCGCGGTGAGCGGTTCCGAAAGCGTCGTTAACGTAGACATCGCAAAGCTTTGCCATCTTCTTAACGAGTTCGGGATCGTTTTTCTTCTCGCCGACATTGCCTCGGCAGTTTTCAAGAATCACGACTTCACCCGGCTTTACGTCAACGCCGTTGAGCCAGTCTTTTTCAAAACGGATCGGCATGCCGAGCATCTTGCCGAACGTTTCGGCAACTTTAGCCAGACTGTCCTGTTCTGTGAGTTCGCCTTCCTTAGGACGACCCAGGTGAGAGCAGACCATCACGCCGGCGCCGCCCTTCAGAGCCATCTTCACGGCAGGCATGGATTCTTTCAAGCGATGGTCATCAGTAACGTTGCCTTCTGCATCGCGGGGAACATTCATGTCGGCACGAATAAAAACACGCTTTCCTTCAAGCGCGCCTTCATTGACTAATTCTTCAAGTGTTTTGACTTTCATGGATCTTCTTTCCTGTTAAACCAAACCCCGACAATGCGGGGTTTGATCAAGTGATTTTAAGAATTACTTCGCGTTGTACATCGCAACAGCGGTGTCGAGCATTCTGCAGGAGAAGCCCCACTCGTTGTCATACCAAGCAACAGCTTTCACCAGCGTACCGTCGATGACCTTAGTCAGAGTGGCATCGAAAATGGAGGAGAAGGAAGTGTGGTTGAAGTCGGAAGAAACCAGCGGCAGTTCGTTGTAGCCGAGAATGCCTTTAAGTTCGGGACTTTCGGAGGCTTCCAGAATGATCTTGTTGACTTCTTCAACGGTTGTCGGACGCTTAGCGTTGAAGGTAAGGTCGGCAACGGAAACGTTCAGAGTCGGAACGCGCATGGCGTAACCGTCAAGCTTGCCCTTCAGTTCGGGGATCACGACACCGACGGCCTTGGCAGCACCGGTCTTCGTCGGGATGATGTTGTCGGCAGCGGCACGGGCGCGGCGCAGATCTTTGTGCTTAACGTCGGTCAGAACCTGGTCATTTGTGAAGGCGTGGATAGTAGTCATCATGCCGTCAACAATGCCGAGTTTATCCATCAAAGGCTTAACGAACGGGCACATGCAGTTGGTGGTGCAGGAAGCGTTGGAAACGACAACGTCGCTTGCCTTGAGAACGTCCTGGTTCACACCGTAGACAACAGTAGCGTCAACGTCTTTGCCCGGAGCGGAGATCAAAACTTTCTTAGCACCGGCTTCGATGTGCTGCATGGCGCCTTCTTTATCGCGGAATGCACCCGTGCATTCGAGAACGATATCGACGTTCAGATCTTTCCAAGGAAGCTTCTTCGGATCACGCTCGGAGCACATGAAAATGCGGTCTCCGTTCACGACCAGATGACCGTCGTCCCAGTAAACGTCGCCGTTGAACTTGCCGTGCGTTGTGTCGAACTTGGTCAGATGAACGGTGGCTTCGGGTTTAGCAGTATCGTTAATGGCAACGATCTTAACGTCCGGCCATTTCTTTTCTTCATAGAAAGCGCGGAGGACGTTGCGACCGATGCGGCCGTAACCGGTAATAGCAACTCGAATAGTCATGTTTATTTTCCTTGAGAAAGAACGTGCTGAACAGTTTCAACAACGTTATCGACGGTGAAACCAAAAAGTTTAAAGAGTTCGGAAGCAGGAGCAGATTCGCCGAAACGATCCAGACCGATAACGGTACCGGCGCCGCGGATGTACTTCCACCAACCGTCCGTTCTGCCGGCCTCGATGGCGACAACGGGTCTGCCTTCGCCTAAGACGAAGTCGCGGTATTCCTTGTCCTGACGATCAAAGACTGTCGTGGAGGGCATGGAGACGAGACGTGTCTGGATGTTCATTGCCAAAAGCTGTTTGCGAGCCTCGGCAGCCAGTGCAACTTCGCTGCCGGTAGCCACCAAAGTCACTTCAACGGAAGATGGACCGTTCGGGGCTTCGAGCATGATGTAGCCGCCCTTTTCCATGTCATCGACATTGATCTCATCGCGTTCAACGAACGGAAGGTTCTGACGGCTGAAAATCAGGGAGGATGGACCGTCCTGCCGGGAAATTGCGCAGGCCCAGGCGGTAAGCGTTTCGCAGGCATCAGCAGGACGCCAGACATCCATGTTCGGGATGATGCGCAGGCTTTCTGTCTGTTCGATCGGCTGATGTGTCGGGCCGTCTTCGCCGACGCCGATAGAGTCGTGTGTAAAGACGAAGATAGAGCGCAGTTTCATCAGCGCAGCCATTCTCAGAGCATTGCGGCCGTAGTCTGCGAACGTAAGGAATGTAGCGCCGTAGGGGATGAATCCGCCGTACAAAGCGATACCGTTCATGATGGCACACATACCGAACTCGCGAACACCGTAGTTGATGTGGCGTCCGAGATAGGTATCCGGTCTCATGGCCTGAACACCTTCCCAGTTAGTCAGGTTGGAGCTTGTCAGGTCTGCAGAGCCGCCGAGCAGTTCAGGCAGATGCGGTGCGTAAGCATTCAAGGCCATCTGACTGGCTTTACGGGTTGCGACTGTCTTAGCTTCGCCGGCTGCGTTAACGATAGCCTCAAGGATGACGTCATCCCAGTTTTCGGGAAGCTGGCCCTTCATGCGGCGTTCTAATTCAGCTGCTTTAGCCGGGAAAGCTTCGGCATAACGGCGATATTTTTCAAGCCATGCCTCTTCCATTTCGGCACCGGCCTTACGTGCATCGAATGCGTCGTAAATTTCCTGAGGAATTTCAAACGGTGCGTATTCCCAGCCCAGAGCCTTCTTGGCTTCGGCAAGCTCTTCGTCTCCGAGCGGAGAACCGTGAGCTTTGCTTGTGCCGGCGCGGTTGGGAGAACCGAAACCGATCACCGTCTTGCAGTCGATGAGTGTCGGCTTGTCAGATTTCTTAGCCTCTTCAATGGCTTCGGAAACTGCTTCGATATCGTGGCCGTCGATCGGGCCGATGACGTTCCAGTTATAGGATTCGAAACGTTCGCGAACGTTTTCGCCGAACCAGTTTTCGATCTTGCCGTCGATGGAAATACCGTTGTCATCGTACAGAGCGATGAGTTTGTTGAGTTTCCAAACACCGGCCAAAGAGCAGACTTCGTGAGAAATGCCTTCCATCAAGCAGCCGTCACCTAAGAATGCATAGGTGTAGTTATTGATGATGTCATAGCCCTCTTCGTTGAATTCGGCTGCCAGCATTTTTTCAGCCAAAGCCATACCGACAGCATTGGCAATTCCCTGTCCGAGCGGACCGGTGGATGTTTCAACGCCGGGAGTCACTCCGATTTCGGGGTGTCCCGGCGTCTTGCTGTGAAGTTGGCGGAAATTCTTCAGATCATCAATGGTGAGGTCGTAGCCCGCCAGATGCAGCAGTGCATACTGGAGCATGGAACCGTGGCCGTTGGAAAGAAGGAAACGGTCGCGGCCGAGCCATTTAGGATCAGAAGGATTGTGACGAAGGTGTTTAGTCCAAAGGGCGACAGCGATATCTGCCATACCCATCGGCATTCCGGGGTGACCGGAATTTGCTTTTTGGACTGCATCCATAGCCAGAGCGCGAACTGCGTTGGCCATTGTCTTACTGGAGACGGAAGAGGACATAGTCAATATGATCTAAATAAGAAAAATCCCGAGTTTCGGGCTTGAGAATACCTGTAATTCTACCAACTCTGAACCCTTATCGAAATCAGCCGTTTAGCCGAAAAACCCTCCTTATTTTCCTTAATAATCCGACAATTGCTTTATCATTTTGTTTTTCTCTGAAAGCACTTTTAACAAAACATGCCCCGCTTTTACTATTTTTTTGAATCCGCTGACACCGAAGCACCTCTTGTTCTGCCGCCGGAGGCCGTCCATCACGCAATGCGGGTTCTGCGCATGAGACAAGGTGACGCAGTCGAAGTGTTCAACGGAAAAGGCTGTGCTGTTAAAGGAACGATTCGTTTTGCAACGGATTTCGCAGAAGTGATTCCACAGGAAGTCATCATGCAGCCGAGAGGACTTAAGCTTGTTCTCATGCAGGCGTTGGTTGCCAACGAGAAAATGGATTGGATTATTGAAAAGGCTTGCGAGCTCGGTTATGCGGAGATCGCTGTTTTTCCGTCCGAGCGCGGCGAAGTGCGCTTGACCTGCGAAAAAGCAGTGAAGCGAGTTGAGCGTTGGAACAAAATTGCCGTCTCTGCGTGTCAACAATGCGGAGAAAACTATCTTCCGAATATTCGGTTCTGCAGCAGTTTGAAAGATGCCGCAGCTCACGCCGAAGACTTGAAATTCGTCCTGAGCCCGATCGGAAAGACTTACGATTCTCCTGACACTCCGACAGCGGTCACATTCGCCGTGGGGCCTGAAGGCGGCTTATCTCCGAAAGAAATTAATACCCTAATAGAAAGCGGATTTTACAGCTGCAAACTCGGCAACAGAGTCCTAAGAACAGAAACGGCAGCTCTTGCTGCCGCTTCGTTTGCTCAAACTTTGTGGGGTGACTTTCGCTAAGCCGCCATGCGATTAGGCTGATCCGTTCCCGTCAGCGGAGCCGGAGGTCTGAGTCGTCTTGTACCCTTCAGTAATCGCACGGGCCAAATTGGCACCGTAAGTTGCAAAAACCGGACCATCTCTGTAGTTTTCAGGGAATTTGCTCGGTGCACGAGCCTGAATCTTTGCCGCTTCCACCTGACCGCTGGCAGCCAGACGAAGATGGTTTCTCATAGAGAGAACCTTGCGGCTGTACCCGCCGTCGTGAGAATGCTTAGCAGCACCGACGTAGTACTTCAATGCGCCCTTCAGAGAGCCGGTCTTATTCAGATATTCTTTAAGAATCTGGGTACCGACTTCAATTCCGGCTTCCACTTCATGAACGGCTTTAAGACCGCCGAACTCTTTGAAGCGTTTGGCATGCACTTTGGCGTGAACCTGCATCAGACCTTTCGCACCGACAGAGCTGCCGGCCTTCGGGTCAAAAGAGGATTCAGTCGCAATAACTGCCAAAATCAACAAAGGATCAACATCGTGATTTTTGCCAGAAATAAATGCTTGTTCAACAATTTCAGAAGCATCTTCGCGGTCAACGCGGTAATGCTCGGAAATAAAACGAGCGGCATTGGTTTCCATTCGATCAATGACCTGCTCCTCGGTTTCAAACGGCTTGGTCAAATCCTCGCGTTCGAAATTGGAGTAGCTCAAAGATTTAACCTTCAGCGGAGGCTCGGTCTGAGGACCTTTAGAATCAGCGGCTACCTTCGGAGAGGAAACTGCTAATGCACTTTGTGAGCCAAGAGAACCTAGACCCAATAAAACAACCAGGGCCAGCGTCAGGGACGCGGCAACCTTTTTGCCCTTGAAAACAGGTTCTTCCTTACAAGCGCGTAGGACGGAAAAAGCGCCTCTATGTGTTTGTTTTTTAAACTGCTGGTTTTTAGTCATCCCGTAATGGTGCCTTTGACAGAATCGTTTGTCCATCGTTTACTAGGTGTTAATACGTGACTGACTGTTAAAAACTTCTTGCCAGTGCAAAAATGATTATGCACCCATTAAGTACTTAAATATGCGACAAATTTTCAAAACCCACCCCTGGGTTCCGCCTAAAGAATTACCCGAGACCCAGGAATTATTCCGCAAATACGGGGTTCCCGGCTCTATTCGGCCGGGTCATCTGCTCAAGGGCAAAGGTGAGCCGTCAAAGCTCTACCTCATCACAAGAGGAGCCGCTGCTTACTATGTTGCAGATCGTTACAAAAGTCATCCGAGTGTTTTAAGCTTATTGATCCCCGGATGTTCAGCGTGCGACTTATCCGTCATCACCGGAGATCGGGTCAATGTTACTACCCGAGCCATTGGGCCTTGTGAGGTGCTCATCATGCAGCCGCATGTTCTAACCGATTTAATGAAAAACAACAGCGAATTTGCCGCCAAGGAGGCCGCGCACGTCACCCGGAAACAAGAGTGTTCTCTGGAAGCAATGGTCGCCAACTTCACACTGGAACCAGCCGAACGTCTAAGGCGTTTCCTTAAAGTTCTGCTGATCAACTATGAAGTTCCGATCTCGGATACCGTGTGGAATCGAATTCCGCTGGATTTGACCAACGAACAATACGGAGCTGTGGTCAACCTGACTCGTGTTTCAGTCAGCCGAATCTTCTCCGACTGGATCAGCAAGGACCTCTTATATAAGAGCGGCCGCAACGTCTACGTTAAAGCCAAACTGTTTGAGAATATCTACGACTGGTGGACCGATTAGTCCGGGCCTACCGTTTCTTCTGCCTTAGATATCGAAAAGAGGAACGCGAACAGCACCATCAGGACCATGGCGATCACGGCACAGGCGCGCACAGCGACGACAGCCGTGAACTGCTCGGAGGCAAAACCTAAGATCAGCTGCCCGACGGGCACGAGTCCGAGCATGACCGCCAAATACATCGCCGAGAAACGCCCGCGGTAGATATCCGGCGCCTTGCACTGCACAAGATTATTTGCCGCCGCAAGCGCAAAGGTCAGTGAGCCTCCGGCTACCAGAGCACAGAGCCACTGTGAAGTCACAGTCTCCAGAGCAGGAAGAACCGCAAAAGCAATACACGTGACCCAACCGCCTGTCCAAACCGTCGTCACATGATGAATAATGCGGCGGTTTCTCTGCATCAAAACAGCAGCAGCCACCGCGCCGAAACCTAAACCTGAGGACATAGAACCGAAGCTCATCAATTCGCTGCCTTTCAGAGAAATCGCAGGCAGCAGAGCTACGGCAGGCATCACTAAGATAGAAAGGCACGCCACCTGCGGCAATACTTCTCGGAGAATAGGATAAGTCATGAAAAGCTGACGAGAAGTCACGCCCACACTCTCTTCTCTCTGCTCACTCGTAGTGCGGTTCGGTATTTTGACAACTGCCATCACGGCGATCATCGGGATGAAGCAGATCGCATTCATCGCGAAACACCAGGTAGCAGAAAAACTTTCAATAATGAAAACCGCCACCATCGGTGCAATCGATCGCGCCACATTCATCACTAAAGACTGCCGAGCCACAGCTTGAGAAACCGTCTCACCGGTCTCTACCAGCATCGAGTGCATAGACGGACCGTCAATAGAAGTCACAATGCCGAAAATCAATGCCAGCACAGCTAAGTTGTACGGATTGAGGTAGCCGAAAAAAGACAGGAACGCTGTAAGTGCCGCGATGACACAGCCAATTGTCTGTGTAATTAAAAGAATATGGTGGCGATGGAAACGATCCGCCATGGAACCCGCTACCGGCGCCAAAGGCAAAGAAGGCAGCGCAGATAGTAGAGCAATAGCGCTCAGCCAGAGCGGGGAATGCGTTTGAGTCCACACAACCCACGACAACGCCATACCGTGAACAAATCGTCCGAGCGTGGAAAAGCTGTAAGCTCCCCAAAAATATCGTCTCGCGGCTATCAGTGGTGTCATGGTGTCCTCTTGTTATTACGAGGTCATTGTAATTTGCCATTCGAATGAAGTGTGAATAGTCAGGCTCCGAAGCGAGCTCGTCTTCCGCGGCGAAGTCGATGTGTTGAAGAACTTGAGGTTTAAAAGTAAAGTAGTCTGACTCATCGAACTCGTTTGAAAAGCCGGAACAACACACTTAAGATGCCCGCAGAAAAAGTCGAAATCCTCACAGATAACGGCACGACAGTGAAAGCAATCGCTCCGGTCATCATCTCTGCCAGCCGTTCAACGGACATCCCAGCTTACTTTCCGAAGTGGTTCGCAACACGATTCAACGGCGGCCGAGGCTACGTGAAGTGGTTCAATCCGTTCAACCAGAAACCGGTCTTTGTTTCTTTTGAAAAAACCAAAGTCATCGTTTTTTGGACCAAGAATCCGAAGCCTTTGATTCCGTATCTTCCGCAACTTGATGCCGCCGGTGTTCATTACTATTTTCATTTCACTCTGAATGACTATCAGCAGGAAAATCTTGAGCCGAACGTACCGTCACTAGAAAGCAGGATTCAAACCTTCAAGGAGCTCGCTTCCTTACTCGGTCCGGAAAGAATCGTCTGGCGTTTTGATCCAGTGCTATTTACTAAAACGCTCACGCCAAGAGAGCTCGCAACGAGGATTTTCAAGATCAGCAAAAAACTCAAAGGCTGTACTAACCGACTGGTGTTTAGTTTCATCGACATCAAGGTCTACAAAAAGGTTCAGAGAAATCTACTCAAGTACTCTGAGCACTTTGCCTCTCAATACGATTCAACCTCTATCTGTGAGGCTGAACCGTCAGCAGAACAAATCGAAGAGTTCACCGGATACCTTTCGAAGATTCGCGCTTACTGGAAAGAGCGCGGATGGAACTTGGAGATCTGCGCTTGCGCAGAAAAATTCGATCTGTCTCACCACGGAATACTTCCGAGCAAGTGCATCGATGCTGAACTGATGCTCAAAGTTTTCGGCGAAAATCCCGAGCTCACAGACTATCTCACAAAGGCTCCGGCCAGAACTCCGTTTGAGCTTGATCACTTAGATCTGTTCAACGCAAATCGGGTTGAAATGAAAAAGATCGTCACGATCAAAAAAGATCCGGGACAGCGAGAAGAATGCGGGTGCGTTAAAAGCAAGGACATCGGAATGTACAACACGTGTCTCCACGGCTGTGTCTACTGCTATGCAAATACGTCTCCGGAATCAACTCTCAAAAATTTTGAACGGAGAAAGAACCATCCTTTGGCCGAAAGTATCTTCATTCCAGATTTTCCTGAAGCCTAAGTGCAGAAAAGCCGCCCGAAGGCGGCTTTCTTACTAGTCCTTAGTACTGACTAAGGATTATTTTTTGCCAAGGTTGTGATCTTTAACGGCGCTTTCAGCAGCGATACGGCCGGAGTTAACTGCGAAACCAATTGTGGAGCCTGCCATTAGCAAGTCATAAGAGTCACCGTACATACCGCCGACATCGGAACCGGCTGCGTAGAGGTTCGGGATAGCCTTGTCTTTATCTGTGACAACCTGCAGACGGTCGTTAACCTTAATACCGCCCAGAGTTCCCAGAGAGGACGCTACACTCTTGATGGCGTAGTATGGGCCCTGTTTGACCGGGAAGATGTACTGCGGATCCTTAGCAAACAGAGCGTCATGGCGCTGTTCGGCAGCCTTGTTGTATTGTTCAACACTGGCTTTCAGGACGGCAGGATCCATACCTGTCTTTTTGGCGAGTTCGTCAAGCGTATTAGCTTTAACAGCCCAGCCTGCCTGTTCTGCTGCCGGCCATTCTTTTTCGAAGTTAGTCAGTTTTGCTCCGATCGGAACCATAACGCCGACACCTTGGACAATACCGTCGTGCTTCATAGAGTCAAGGTTCTTGTTGTCATAGACAACCCACATCTGACCGCCGATTCTTTCAAGAGCATTACCGGCAGCGGGCCAGTCGCCCATAATGGTTTCGTCGCAGAAACGTTCGCCGTTCGGAGTCAGCCAAAGATGAGGCTGTTTGGCAGTAGCAGAAACATGGTTCGTTGTGGAAACTGCACGGGGGCCCGGACGATAGGACTGCTGAACTTCTAAGCCTTCTTTACCGCCGCCGGCAGACCAAGCCATCTGGATACCGACACCGTTCTTACCGGTCTGGGCAATACCGTCAGTGTTCGGGAAGCGTGTGTACTTCTTCATCATTTCGGGATTGTCAGCAAAACCGCCGGTAGCGATAATCACGGCTTTAGCGTGGATGTTGAGCGTATTGCCGTCTTTATCTTTAGCAACAACGCCGGCAACTTTGCCGTCTTTGCCGAAAATCAGTTTTTCAGCAGGAGTGTTCAGGAGAACCTGCATGCCGTATTCGTCTTTGCCCTTCTTCTGAAGGGCGTTAATCCAGCCAGCGCCGCGGCCCTGATAAATATGCCATGTGTAGAGGCCGCCCGGATAGTTGGTGGTCAGTTTTTCGAACTTAACTCCGTGTTTCTGCATCCATTCGACTGTATCGGCAGATTTATCGACGAAGGCACGAACCAGACGGGCATTGCTGCGCCAGTGACCATAGTTCATGATCTTCTTGAAAGCTTCGTCTTTGGTAAGAGGAATGTAGTAGTCGCGCTGCATCTTGGAACCTACAGCGAAAATACCTTCGGAGAAGTTACCCGTTCCACCGACCATGCCTTTCTTTTCAAGGCCGATGACTTTAGCGCCCTGTTCGGCTGCGGCGAATGCGGCGGCGGTACCGGCGGCACCCTGACCGACCACGACGACGTCTGTTGTGATGTCTTTTTCAGCTGCATAAGGAAGAGAAGAGAATGCAGCAAGCACTGCAACAGCAATCAGCTTTTTCATGTTTGTTTTCTCCGTGTTTTGAGTGTAGTGCCGCTATTTGCGGCGGTGTGTTTTTTGTTATCAAGTCCGTCTGAATCGTGGTTTAAGGCGGTCTTGTTAAGTGTTATTGTGCGGTAATTACACCTCGGCTGTCAGTATCATCCGATACACAAAAAATTCCTGAAATGTATCTCGTGATACATTTTCAGGAGTATTCCTAAGTTAAGTCAGCTGATTATTTTCGATTTTCGTACTTGTCGTCCGCTATACAGTTCGACTGAAGTCTGCGGCCATATGTCGTCTTCCATTCATCGAACTTCGTTCCGCGGGGAAGAATCTCGAAATCATCGGTTGGCTGAGTCACCCTCTCTGCATGAATTTGTTCGGGTGATAACGCCGAATAAAACACACGGATTTCCGGCTGTCCGTTAACGGACCATTTCTCAAAGGTCAGATAACCGCCCGGCGTATTTTCGTTCTGATCTCTTCCGGGAAGTTTCCAGTTCAAATCAAAAATTTCGCCGAGGTTAGCCAAGTTCGTGTCATGCCCGATAAGATAGGTGTATTTAGGACCGTGATCGAGGCTCTCAATAATCTTGTTCGCTAAAGCCGAACCTTTGTAACGAGCAACTTCCATGTCTCGATTAAGCGCAGAAAATACAGCAACGCGTATCGGCATGAGATGCAGAATTCCGTTCCAATCCAATTGGTCCCAAGCGACCTTCTTTTCAGGATTTTGGCCCCACTCCAAAGCAAAGATCTCGGTAATGCTCGAGCAATCGTACGGTGCTCCCTTAAAGCCAACTTTATATTTACTGACCTTTGCGCGCATCGGCCCGGTAAACTCATGTCCCGTTAGTTTCGAGATCTCAGCCATTTGAGCCGCAAACTTTTCGTTGATCCCGACAACTTTTTGAGTGAGTTTTTCTTCGAGCTCTTTGGGATAGTCAATTCGACAGACTTTCGCCTTCAGCGGAGAAAAAATCGCTGAATGTTCGGAACTCGTGACCTTAACTTTATAACCACAGGTCGGATAGAGGCCCTCATTTAAAGCCTCGGCTGTTTTGCGTGTTCGTTCATCAACGTCTGCAATGATTTGAACGTCTTCCGGCTTCGGACAGACCCCGTAGGTAAAAGGAGCGCGACTGCGATTGAGTTTCCACGTGGCTTTGACAAGATAAAAACCGCGAGATGTGAGCAATCCAGGAGCAACGGGCCAAGCCGACCACTTCTTATCCGACCAACCGTGCAGTTTTTCTGCAGATTGAGTCGGAGAACGCACACCGTGGCGTGAGACTACAACGACATTGAGAAGCTCTTCTGTATGGGGAATCGCTTGCAAAACGTCGGAGGGAGTTTCTGCATGCGCATTGGATAAAAGAACCGCAGCAGAAAGTAGACATAAAGAACCGCAGATTTTTGCTTTCATTCGGATTCTCAAAGTTGAGTCTTGATTATCCGAATATATAGGTTGCCAGGCCGAGGAAGATTAAGAAACCGCCTGAATCGGTAATAAATGTCAGGAGTACCGATCCGCCCATGGCCGGATCTCGGCCGAGTTTCTTAAGCGTAATCGGAACGAGGATAGCCACAATCGCGCCCATGAGCATATTCAGCATCATGGCCAAGAACATGGTAAAGCCGAGCTTCATGCCGTCCGGAGAGTCGTAGTAGAGCCCCCAGGTAAAGAGACCGGCAATAATGCCCCAAATAAAACCATTGACCAAAGCCACCAAGACTTCTTTTTTGACCACGTCGCTTTGGTTGGCTTCGGTAATCTGACCGGTAGCAAGGGAACGGACCAGCAGTGTCAGTGTCTGGTTGCCGGAGTTGCCAGCAATACCCGCGACAATCGGCATTAAGGCTGCCAATGCAACAACCTTTTCAATCGTTCCGTCGAATGCGGAAATTACGCGGGAAGCAAAGAAGGCCGTAAAGAGGTTCACACCGAGCCAGACCCAGCGGGCTTTCGCAGATGACCAAACCGAATCGAAAATATCCTGATCGTCATCCAAACCGACCGCACCGTAAGCCTCTTCATCGCTTTCTTCACGGATCACGTCCACCACTTCGTTCACGGTAAGACGTCCGACCAAACGTCCTGCCTCGTCAACAACCGGTGCGCTCACCAAGTCGTAACGTTCGAAGGCCTGTGCTGCGTCACTGACATCTTCCAGCGGAGACAGTCGTAAAACCTCCGTGAGCATGACGTCTTTAACGGCATCCTCCGGATAATGCGTCAGAATACGGTCAACAGGCAGCGTACCCATGAGACGTTCTTCTCGGTCAATCACAAATACCTGGTCGGTATGGTCGGGGAGTTTCTTTAAGCGGCGAAGATAACGAAGCACGATATCGAGCGTGACTTCCTGACGGATCGATACGATTTCGAAGTCCATACGGGCACCGACCGTATCTTCCGGATAGCTCATGGCCGCGCGCAGCTGAGCTCTTTCTTCGTGCGACAGACCTTCCTGAACTTCGGCCACAACGTCCGGCGGCAAGTCTTCGACTAAGTCGGCGATTTCGTCGGTGTCCAAGCTTTCGACAGCGTCCACCAACTCATCGCGGTTCATGGCGTCAATCAAGGTTTCTCGAACACCTTCATTGACTTCAACCAAAATTTCGCCGTCGCGTCCGGAGCGCACGCAGTCCCAAACGATGAGACGTTCATCGAGCGGAAGGGCTTCCAGAATGTAGGCGATATCGGCAGGGTGCAGTTCCGACAGAGTATCGCGAAGCTCTTTTTTGATCTCTTCGCCGACCTTTAGATCTTTGCGGTCAGCCGCATCTTCCCCTTCGTCAAGCAGCTGCTGCACAAGCGCCAGCCCCCGGGCTGCTGCCTCAGGGTCTCTTACTGCGACGTCATAATCAGGGTCGTGAAGCTGAGAAGAAGGATTGTTTGCGCTCAAGGTTTCACCTGTCGGGTTGCGCCCTTATTTTGCGCTTTTATCCAGAGTTTCGCGAAGTTTTGCGTAAACGTCTTGGGTACCCGGACGATGGCCCATCCAAATTTCGTAGGAATCGGCCGCCTGTTCAACCAGCATCCCGAGACCGTCGGAAGCGTGTCTTGCGCCGCCCTGTTTAGCCAGTTCCATGAACGGTGTGGGCTTAGCGGCGTAGACCAAGTCGTAGGCGAGTTCGCATCCGTCAAATGCGAACGGAGAAACCAAAGGAGCTTTATTCTGCAGGCTTGTCGGCGTGGCATTCACAATCAGGTCATAAGACTCGGAACCGGTCTCATCATAAAGGATGCTCTGAATCCCAAACTCGTCGCAGAGTTCCTGAGCACGAGCAACAGAACGGTTAGCCACGGTCACAGACTTGGGCATGCGTTCCATCAGGGCCGGGAGAATACCGCGAACACCACCGCCGGCGCCGAGGATAAGAATCTTTTTGTGTTCTACAAAGAACTTCAGACGCTCTTCCAAATCACGAATGAAACCCGTGCCGTCTGTGTTTTCACCGAGAATCTTGTTGTTTTGGAAAGTAAGCGTATTCACGGCACGTGACTGGCGAGCCTGAGAAGAACACTTTGTAGAACAGCGGAAAGCGTCTAACTTGAAAGGAATCGTGACATTGAGTCCGTGATAGCCCTCGTCGATCATTTCGCCGATGGCGCTCTCAAATTCGCCGAGCGGGATTTCAACTTTATCGTAGGAAATCTCGTCGCCGAACTGCTTGGCAAACATTAAATGGATTTCCGGAGAGAGACTATGTCCGATGGGATTACCCATAACTCCTAATTTGGTAACCTGCTTCATATTGATGAATCCTTTCAAGATTTCTTTTCTAAATCTTACCTCATGTCTTTACGGGATAGAAGAGAGGTTTTCTATCCATCACGGCAGCCCTTCGTTCCCAGGCTCAACCCCTTCAATCTGAGGCTCTTCCGGAGGCACAGCTTCCGGCGTCCCGACTTCAACTTCGATCTCTTCCTCTTCTAAATCTTCCTCATGGCTTTCGTTCAGCACTTTAATAAGACTGCATTCCATGACTAAAGACAGATAGTCGAGATTCAAAACCTTCATCAGGACGCTCTGACCGCGCGGAAGCTCAGGCAATCCGGGGACGCGCTGAGCCATCGGCAGGCCTTCAATCCTTACGAGGTCGCCCTTAACCACCGTAGCTTTGAGTTCGTTAATGCCTTCCTGTTCAATCCACCGCATCGACCAGTAGCGACCCATACGGGACTGGAAGTCGTTGAAAGCCGAGTAGTTGGAATCAAAAGTAGAAATGATCGAGAAGAGCTCGGAGTCATTATTGCGATACGGGGCTTTTTCGCCTTTAAGGGTCGCAATAATCTGACGCTGGTTGACCATGTCAACGTAACGGCGTAGCGGAGAAGTCGACCAAGCGTAATAAGGAACACCGATACCGTCATGCGGCCCCGGAACGCTTGTCATCTTGACGCGCCCCATTCGCTGGGAACGATAGATACCGGCCACATCTCTTTCTTCCAGCCATCCGCCCCAGGTCGAGTTCGCAAAAATCATCATTTCGGCCACGAGCAGATCCAGCGGATCTCCTCTTCGGCGTCCCTTCAATTCGATTTCCGCATTCTCGTCTTCGCCCTTCAGGCTGAAGTACCAGTCAATGCGTCCGACGGGTTCGGGTCTGCCGCGAACTTCTTCGCGATCTTTCAGAAGTTTCTTGGCGAACTTCCAAAGCCAAATGAGCTCGGGGCCATAAGGAACAGGAAGGTTGCCCTCTTGAATAGCTTCTTCCGTCACCTTATCAGCGATCAGGTCATAACGCAGATTCTTTTCGATTTTGATGCGTTCGAGGCGAGTATCAGTGGAGAGAACGGCAAGCGTTTCGTTATCGACAACGGCGTAAAGAGAAACGACAGGACAGATCAGTCCTTCGTCTAAAGAGAAGGCTGCTACCCAATCTTTCGGCAGCATCGTGGTCTTAAGTCCCGGTGCATAGACGGTCGACATTCTTTCCCGAGCGACCAAGTCGATGTCCGACCCAGGTTCAATGCCCAGGCCCGGTGCGGAAATATGAATACCAACGCGCGTTTTTCCGTCTTCCAACGGCGTTACCGACAAGGCATCATCAATTTCCGTGGTTTCCGAGTCGTCAATAGAGAATGCAACGGCATCTGATAAGGGAAGCTCGTCATGTGCTTCGCGATGAGGCTTGGAGAGGTTTTCGGGAAAATTCTTTCCTTTCGGAAAGTTAATCATGAAGAAGCTTTCGACGTGCCAGCGCCAAGCATTCGGAATCGCACCGACATCGAGCAGCAAACGCAGCGGCATACAGCTGAGTTTGTCGCTCGCTTCATTCAGAGCTTTCCACTCAATGGAGTTCTTATCGGGACGAACCAAAAGCTCAATAGCCTTATTGGCAATTTCGGCTGGGGCCTTATGTTCTTCGATGAGCATCTGAACATAAGCGTCCTTCTGCTCTTCCAGCTTTTTCTTTCGTTCAATCGCGGCAAGAGCCAGCTTCAGTGTCTCGGCCGGTGCCTTACGGTATTTGCCGCGGCCTTTTCGATAGAAATAAACTGGATTGGAATGCAGACGAAGAATCGTCGCCGCCTGCTGAATTGGGGTAACGCTGTCTCCGAAATACTCTGCCGCGATGGTTTTGAAATCGAACTCGTCATCCGGTGCAAATTCCCAGAGGATTTCCAGATCGATTTCTTCAGACTCCTGCTGGGCTCGAGCTAAAAATTCAGCCGGTGACGGACTGTTGTACGTCACGAAGATGTGAGAGCGCTTAACTTTTATTCTTTTTCCTGTCGGTAGTTCAACTTGGCAGGCCGAATCGGTGCCGGACATTTCTGTTCCGACTTTGAATGCTCCGTCTTCTTCAAAAAATAAATTCATTGCGTCCTTTCGTATTGACGTTATGACTGACTGGTATTACCTGTTCTCGGTAGAGTTTAAGCCTATCGTTTAAGGCTCAAACAAGAATTCTTAGGCGCCTATGGCCGGTTACCCGCCTTGGGAACAGGCGCCGCGATGATTTCTTCGCTAAAACGGCTATTCAGCAATAAAACTCATGATCTCTTCGACATGAGGCGCAAAGTCCGTAATTCTATGATCTCCGTCAGGAATCTTCACAATCTTTGTATCTTTTAGAAAATCCAAAGTTTGCTGCGGATCTAAGACTTCGTCCTTCAAGCTGATGAGCGAAAGATAATCCTGAGGCTTCTTCAAATCCTTTACCAGCATCTTCTCCAGCTGGACCATGAATTCGGGGCAAACATACATTTCACGGTCAAGTCCGCTCACTTTGTGCCAGCCCGGCTGGAAATCAACCTGTCCCCAGTTGCCTAACGCAGGATTGAGCAACACGGCCTTTTCCACCGGAAGATGCTCTTTTGCCCACGCCGCATAAAAGCCTCCGAGTGAAGAGCCGATCACATCGACCGGACCGCCTTTGAGATCTTCTTTAATTAGTTTGGACAGAAACTCAGCGACCTCGTCCGGCGACATATAGAGTTCAGGTGCAATGAACGGCTTACCGATCTTTTCATGCGCTTCTTTGAGAAGCTTGGGCTTCGCAGAGTTTGGGTGGGACAAGAAACCGTGAAGATAAAGGGTAGGACGCATGCGTTTAGGCTCCGAACTTAGATTTCAATCCGTCCAGCAGTTTTTTGTGGACGCCGCCGAAGCCGCCGTTGCTCATCACTAAAATTGTATCGCCCTGCTCTGCCTGGCTCACGACATCTTCCACGAGGGCTTCCAGATCTTTGAACTCTTCAGCCTTTTCACCGAGCGGTGCCAAGGCAGCTGCCGTATCCCACTGAACAGCCGGTCCCTGATAACAGAACACTTTATCGGCTTGAACCAAACTTCCCGGGAGCTGAGCTTTCATCGTGCCGAGCTTCATAGTATTGGAGCGCGGCTCAAGAACTGCGAGCAGACGGCCTGTCTGATATTTACTGCGAACGGCTTTGATTGTTTCTTCAATCGCCGTCGGATGATGAGCAAAATCGTCGATCACTTTGGTGCCCGCAACCTCTCCTTTGACTTCCATACGGCGCTTGACGCCTTCAAAGCGAGATAACGCGTCAACTGCTCTTTCCGCGCTGACGCCTGCATTCACAGCAGCTGCAACTGCAGCCGAAGCATTCAGCAGATTGTGTTCGCCCGGGAGAGACAGCTCAAAGCGTCCGACTTCTTTGCCGCCGGCAAACAATCGAGCGCCTTCATGCTCGACCAAACGCCAGTCGCAGACCGGAGACGTTCCGAAACTTTCAGCCGGTGTCCACAAGCCCATCTTCAATACTCGATGAAGCGCTTCGGAGGCTTCGTTGAAAATAACTTTTCCATGGGACGGGATCGTGCGCACCAAATGATGGAACTGGCGCTCAATCGCTTCCAAATTCGGGAAAATATCGGCGTGATCGTATTCAAGGTTGTTCAGAATGACCGTGCGGGGACGATAGTGCACAAACTTGCTACGCTTATCGAAGAAAGCCGTGTCATATTCATCGGCTTCGATCACGAAGTATTCCGATTCGGTCAAACGGGCCGAGTGTCCGAAATTCTGAGGAACACCGCCGATCAGAAAACTGGGATTCAATCCGCAGTCTTCCAAAATCCAGGCCAGCATTGAAGTCGTTGTGGTTTTACCGTGGGTACCGGCAACTGCCAGCACGTGGCGCCCGTTCAAAATGTTCTCTTGCAGCCACTGCGGGCCGGACGTGTAAGGCAAACCGCGGTTAAGAATTTCTTCAAGCAAAGGATTGCCGCGGCTGATCGCATTGCCGATGATATATAAGTCAGCACCGGCGTCGAGTTGTTCCGGATCGTAGCCTTCGATTAAATGGATTCCGGCTTGCTTGAGCTGATCGGACATCGGAGGATAGACTCCGGCGTCGCAGCCGCTGACCTCAATACCAAGACTTTTTGCAAGCTGGGCAATGCCGCCCATAAATGTGCCGCAAATACCGAGAATATGAATGTGCACGTTAAAATCCTCGCTAAATTGATGTGTGGCATTGTGCCACGACTGATCGGAAGATTCCTGCCGACTCTTAATTAATATGAGAAACAAAGACACCCGCGGATTGGCGGCAGAGGCAGCCGCAATCATTGCCGAAGGCGTACCTGACTGGAGTGAGGCCAGACGCAAACTCGCCGAAGAATACGAAATCACTTCCGGCGCCCAGCTGCCGGACGACGACGCGATCGAATCGGCGCTCAGGGAGCACTATGCGATTTTCGACCCGAACGGCCACGCCGAACGTCTTCTGGAACTTAGAAAGGCGGCTTTAATCGTCATGAGAGAAGTGAGTGATTGCAAACCGCTTCTGATCCGTGGCGTCTTGAACGGCTGCGCGGACAAGTATTCGGATATCTATATCGCGGTTGAATGCGACGACGCGAAATCTCTCGAAATCGTTCTAATCGACCGAGAAATTGAAATCGAAGTCTTTCCGAACGAACGGCCCGGAAAGAACGAACCCGTCGAAGAGATCGTTTTTGAGGCTCCGGTCATCAGAGGCGGCTATTTTGATCGCCAACACTTAACGGTTTGGGTTCGTTTGAAAGTTTTTGAGGATCATGCAAAGATTAAAAATCTGATAAAGAAAAATCCAGATCCTTGGCAAATCGAGGAAGAAACCGCAAAAACCGCCAATATCGAACAACTCGAAAGACTGATTTCGCTCACAGAACCGGAATAAGTATTTACCCTTAAATAGAGCTTATCTTCTTTTAATTTCGTGCAATTTCCGAACGGTTTTTCGGCGTAAATTGTAAGAAAACAGAAACAAGTTAGGCTAACTTATTGAAGATTTAGGCGCAAATAGCGTCTATACTAGGCGGAAAACCAATTTAGCCGCGATTTAGCCCGCGGCTTCGCCTATGAAAAAACTACTTTTGATAAATGGTCCAAACCTCAACCTTTTGGGAACCAGAGAGCCGGACAAATACGGTACGACAACGCTTGCCGAGATTGAAACCGATTTAAGAGCCTTCGTTGAATCCACCGGAGGAACACTTACAACCTACCAGAGTAATCACGAAGGTGATTTAGTCGATAGGATTCAGCAGGCAGCAAAAGAAGGTATCGAAGCAGTCATTATCAACCCCGGCGCTTACACACATACCAGCATCGCGATTCGCGATGCCTTTTTGTCTGTACAGATCCCGTTTATCGAAGTTCATTTATCCAACATTTTTAAGCGTGAGGAATTCAGACACCATTCTTACCTATCTGACATTGCCGAAGGCTGCATCATCGGCCTCGGAGTCCACGGCTACTTCTCAGCCGCCGCCTATTTCCTTACCGCAGAATAATTTTCCCTAATTTATATATAGAAAGGCATTTCTATGGACTTGAGAAAACTTAAAACATTGATCGATTTAGTTCAGGCTTCCGGCATCGCCGAAATCGAAATCAATGAAGAAGGCGACCACGTCAGAATCGTGAACCGCCCTGCCCAAGCCGCTCAAGCCGCACCGGCGATTATCGAGATCCCGCAGGCAACTCCGGCCCCGGCCGCTCCTGCACCCTCCGCAGCCCCTGCTGCTCCTTCTGCCGCTCCGGCCTCTAACTCCCCGAGCGGTACTCAGGTAACAAGCCCGATGGTCGGTACTTTCTATAGAGCTCCGAGCCCCGGCGCCGATCCTTTCGTAGAAGTCGGCACCCAGGTTAAGAAAGGCGACACGCTGTGCATCATTGAAGCCATGAAGCTTCTCAATGAAATTGAAGCCGAAGTCAGCGGCACAGTGAAAGAAATTCTTGTGGATAACGGTTCTCCGGTCGAATTCGGCCAGCCGCTTTTCGTCATCGAATAATCAGTGAGCCCCTATGTTCGGTAAGATTTTGATTGCCAACCGCGGAGAAATCGCACTTCGCATTCAGCGCGCCTGTAAGGAAATGGGCATTAAAACGGTGGTTGCCCACTCGCTTGCAGATACGGATGCCAAGTACGTTCGCCTCGCCGACGAGTCCGTTTGTATCGGACCTGCCCCTGTTCATCAAAGCTATTTGAACATGCCGGCTCTTATCAGTGCTGCGGAAGTCACTGATGCCGAAGCGATCCATCCCGGCTACGGTTTCCTTTCTGAAAACGCCGATTTCGCTGAACGCGTGGAGTCCAGCGGTTTCGTCTTTATCGGCCCGCGTCCCGAAACGATCCGCCTGATGGGCGATAAGGTATCTGCCAAACAAGCCATGATCGACGCGGGCGTGCCCTGCGTCCCCGGTTCCGGCGGCGCCCTGCCTGATGACCCTTCGGAAATCATCAAGATTGCCCGCTCTGTCGGCTACCCAGTCATCATTAAAGCCTCGGGTGGCGGCGGCGGACGCGGTATGAAAGTCGTTCATACCGAAGCTGCATTGATTAACGCCGTCAACACCACCAAGCAGGAAGCAAAAGCCGCTTTCGGCAACGACACGGTTTATCTGGAAAAATTCCTTGAAAACCCACGTCACATTGAGATTCAGGTTCTCGCCGACAACTTCCGCAATGCGATTTGGCTCGGTGAACGCGACTGTTCCATGCAGCGCCGCAACCAGAAAGTCATCGAAGAGTCTCCGGCCATCGGCATTCCCCGCCGCGCGATTGAAAAGATCGGAGAGCGCTGTGCCGAAGGCTGCCGCAAGATCGGCTACCGCGGCGCAGGCACGTTTGAGTTCCTCTACGAAAACGGTGAGTTCTACTTCATTGAAATGAACACCCGTATTCAGGTGGAACACCCGGTCACAGAGTTCGTCACCGGTGTTGATCTGGTTCAGGAACAGATTCGCATTGCCGCAGGCGAAAAACTTCGTTATCGTCAGCGCGACATTCAGATCAAGGGGCACGCGATTGAGTGCCGTATCAACGCTGAAGATCCGTATCGCTTCATCCCCAGCCCCGGCCGCATCACAACACTGCATCAGCCCGGCGGCCCCGGTGTTCGTGTCGACTCTCACGTCTACCCCGGTTACTTCATTCCTCCTCATTACGACTCCATGATCGGCAAGCTCATCACTTACGGTGACACCCGTGACCAGGCTATCGCCAGAATGCGCACGGCACTTTCCGAAACCGTTATTGAAGGCATCTCGACCAACATTCCGCTGCACCGAGAAATGATGATCGATCAGAAGTTCCTTCAGGGCGGCGTGAGCATTCACTATCTGGAAGAGAAGCTGGCACACCGCGAATCTGTGAAGAAATAAGGCTGTTACTCATGTTATTCGAATACTCTCTGCTGACGGACAAAAAGGAAGTCGAGCCTTTGACCGACTTCTTAATGGATAAGGGCGCCTACTCGGTTTCTATCGAGGACGCGGACGCCGAAACCGAACGTGAAAAACCGATTTTCGGAGAACCGGGAATCGAGATTGATGATTTCGCTTGGGACAGCTCCCGTCTTAAAGTCCTCTGCGGAGACGACTTCGACATGGAAGGCGCATTAGAAGCTGCGCTCAAAGAACAAGGTCTTAAAAAACCAGTTCTCGAGGGCAGAACGGAAGTTCCGGACAATGACTGGGTTCGCATCACGCAGGCCCAGTTCACACCGACTCAGATTGCCGGCGATCTTTGGATCGTTCCGTCCTGGCATGAACCGCCCAATCCCGACGCCATCAATATCCGTCTGGATCCGGGCGTTGCTTTCGGTACCGGAACACATCCGACCACACGTCTGTGTCTGGAGTGGCTGCATGACCATAATTTGGAAGGAAAATCCGTTCTGGATTACGGCTGCGGATCCGGAATTTTGGCTGTTGCCGCCAAGAAACTCGGGGCTTCCAAAGTGCTCGGTACGGACATCGATCCTCAGGCCATCGAGGCCGCCGACTATAATGCAGAAGTGAACCGGGCAGACGCCAGCTTCTATCTGCCGAAGGATATGCCGGACGAAAAGTTCGATGTCGTTGTGGCAAACATCCTCAGCAATCCGCTTCGACTCTTAGCGCCGGCACTTTTGGCGCGCGTGAAAAAAGGCGGTTATCTCGTTCTTTCCGGCATTTTGGAAAGACAGGCAGAAGAATTGATCGAGGTTTATGGCTCTTATCGTCCTGACTCTCCCCTTTCTGTTTGGAAGTCTATGGACGGCTGGATTTGTTTGGCCGGTCAGATTCACTAATTAGAAAAGAGGCGGCTATGGAACCTAAATTCGAGGGAGATTCGAATCACTACAACTTCCCGTCCGAACCTTCACTGGGCGGAAATCAGAAGCAGAGAGATATTCCGAAAATCGTCCCTGCTGACCTGAAAAAACTTCCCGAAGACTTTAAGCTTCCGACCGCTTCTGTTCGTCCGGGCGAACCCGCTCCGGCGGCTCAGCCTCCTCAGGAACGTCCGAAAGATCCGAAGGCATTGATGGCTTCGCTCTCAAAGGATATTTCTGAACTTTCCGCACCTTTGAAAAAAGAAGAAACTCCTAAAGAAACGAAGTCTGAGACGAAACCTGCTCCTGACCCTATTGAGAAGTTCGGCGTCAAAGGCAGTGACGGCGTTATCCTTCCGCCCGAAGATGACCTCGGAGATCCGACGGATCCGTCCCGCACTCCGGGAATCGTTCGCTCCATCATGCTTTTTATCTGCCTGTGCTTTGTGATTCTTGCCGCATGGCAGGTAACGCTGTTCCTGCAACCCGAAATCCTGAAAAAAGAACCTCTGAATACACTTTCTCAGCAAAGCTGTGATTATCTCTACTGCCCGCCTCTGAGAACTCCGGTCGTCTTGTCCAACCAAGTCAATGCCATTTCTCCGGGACAGTGGGAGTTAAAGCTTCAGATCCAGAATCAGGATATGCGGAGTCAGAAGCTGCCCGTTATTCAGCTCACTCTTGAAGGCGCAGGCAACTCCAGAATACAAAAAATCTTCGAACCTGCCGAATACAAGACAGATCCGAAGGTTGATCTCATTACCGGCGGCGGTACCGCCAATATCACTATTCCGTTTAGTTTCGATGATGGCAGACCGACTTCTTACAAAGTGAAGGTCTTGGAAGACTAAACAGAAAGTAGCGCAACACTTTTGATGAGGAGCCAAATTTGGCTCCCTTCTTTTATGTCTAATTCGCTGAGCGCTTTGCGTGTTAATTTACCGACGATGATCTGTCCCGAGCAGTTTGCTCGTATCAGGGCACCCGAGGAATCCTTCTGCACCGAAATCTCTTCGACAACACCTTCGAAAGCATTCTGAACCGACAGACCGCTCGGCTGCTCTTTTGCAAATACCACCTCTCTGGCTAATATTCGCAACGACGCCGGACTTCCGATCGGCTGGCCGTTATCTCCGATATGCAGAGCGATGTTGCCGCAGTCAACAGTCATCAGTGACCATTCTTTGTCCTTGGAGACAATTTTGCCTTTTAGGAGAACACCTGTATCCTCACCGATTTTGATCTGCAAATCGATATTGGCAAGAACATCAGTCAAAGCTCCGGAAGTTTTGATCCTGCCGTCTTCCATCACGATGAGATTGTCGGCAAGATGCAGTACTTCTTCCGCAGAGTGCGTGACATAAAGCATCGGAATTTTGAGGTTGGTCTTGAGCTTCTCAAGCCAAGGCATAATCTCGGACTTCCTTTTGAAATCCAGCGCCGCCAGCGGCTCGTCAAAAAGCATGATTTTGGGCTCTGTTGCGACAGCACGCGCAATTGCCACACGCTGGCGCTCACCGCCCGAGAGCTGAGCAGGCTTTCGCCCGAGAAGGCCGCGAATGCCCAATAAATCAATCGCTTCTTCCATACGGGAGCGGGCATCCGTCGATTTGCTGCGCTTAACCGCAAATTCGATATTTTGCTTCGCAGTCAGATGAGGAAAAAGCGACGCCTCTTGAAACACATAGCCTAAAGGCCGCTCCCAAGTCGGTAGAAAAAGTTTTTGTTCGTCGTTTTGCCAATAAACGCCGTCGACCTTAACAAAACCCTTTGCCCGCTCCAATCCTGCAATACAGCGAAGAACCGTTGTTTTTCCGGAGCCGGACGCTCCGAAAAGAACTGTAATTCCGAAATTCGGGAACTCAAATGAACATTCCAGCCTAAAACCGTCTTCCCGAGGAAGCAGCAGAGAAGCGGAACTTAAAGAATCAGACATACAGATTAGAAGTCGAGAAAATTAAGGCATAACGCGCTCGTTGTGGCGATTCAAAAGCGTTAAGCCGAGCAAAACGAAGAAACTAAAGACCACCATGCCGCCGGCCAGCCAATGCGCTTTGCCGTACTCCATTGCCTCAACATAACTGTAAATTTCCGTCGAAACAACTTGTGTTTTACCGGGAACGTTGCCGCCGATCATCAAAACGACGCCGAACTCTCCGATGGTATGCGCAAATGTTAGAAGCGCTGCTGTCACAAAGCCGGGCTTAGCAAGCGGGAGAACGACGTTAAAAAAGGCGTCAAGCGGTTTGGCTCCCAAGGTAGCGGCAACCTCCAAAGGACGCTTGCCGATAGATTCAAAAGCCGCCTGTAGTGGCTGGACGGCAAACGGCATCGAATAAACAATACTTCCGATCACAAGACCGGGGAAAGTAAATGTCAGCAAGCCGATGCCCAAAGCCTCAGTGAGCTTGCCTAAAGGACCCGACGGTCCCATGGCAACGAGGAGATAGAAACCGAGCACGCTCGGCGGAAGAACCAATGGCAGCGTAACAATCGAACTGATCGGCGCTCTCCATTTTGATTTGGTGTGCGACAGCCACCATGCCAGCGGTGTTGCCACCAGCAGCAGGAAAACAGTCGTAATCAAAGCAAGCTCTAAGGTCAGCTTGATAGGGAGCAGTTCTTCCGCAGTAAACATGTCGGTCCTAATTCTTAGTTACTTGGTACTGTAGCCGTAGGAATCAATCACTTTCTGAACCTTCGGGCTTGTTGCCATAAATTTCATGAAGTCTGCCACGGCTTTGTTGTCTTTGCCAGGGTTCAGAATAACGGAATCCTGACGGATGGGCTTATAGCAGTCAGCCGGGATGATCCAGCCGGAGCCGGAAGTAAACTTGCCGTTTTTATAAACCTGAGACAACGCGACAAAACCTACTTGTGCATTTGCTGTCTTAGCGTACTGGAAAGTCTTTCCGATGTTGTCACCGGTGACGAATTTAGGTTCGACTTTCTTAAGATTGCCCCATTTTTCCATGGTCTGATAGGCGACTTCACCGTAAGGCGCTAACTTCGGATTGGCAACCGCGATTTTCTTAACGGCGTCGGAGAGGATGAAGTTGGGATCTTGTTTGATGAAATTATCTGCTGAGCTCCAGAGAACCAGCTTTCCGAAGGCGTAGGGTTTAGCGTCGATACCGAGACCTTCGTCGACAATCTTCTTAGGTGTCTTTGCATCCGCGGCAAACAAAACCTGATACGGAGCACCATTTTTAATCTGAGCGTAGAAGGCACCGGTTGCACCGAAAGAGGCCAGAATCTTATTACCGCTTTCCTTTTCGTAAATAGCGGAGATTTCTTTTATTGGAGCCGTAAAGTTAGCTGCAACAGCAACGTTGATTTCTGCAGCCGAAACACCGGAAGCAGAAAAGGTTAAGAGTGTTGCAAGAGCGATCATTGTTTTCTTCATAACATCCTCATTGGCTATAATGTAAGCAAATATGGAACTTCTATGTCGTTATTCTAATCTTGAATATCGATAAAATAATAACATTCGTTTAAGTAAGGAATAAAGATGGCCTTAAATATTTCCGACGCCCTTTCACAGAATGTGGTGGATAAAAGAATAGATGTCCTCCAGCGCATCAAACAATACGGAAGTATTTCTGAAGCGGCCCGAAGCGCCGGCATTAGCTACAAAGCCGCATGGCAGGCAATCGAAACGCTTTCCGCTCTTGCCGGGGAACCGTTGGTCGAAAAAACCGTCGGCGGGAACTCAGGCGGAGGCGCTCGCATCACAGAAGCGGGCGAAGCCGTGCTGGAAGCTTCTGCCGCTTTGAATAAGGTAAGAAATCAAATCCTGACAGATATCCAAGGCGATGAATCTCCGAAACTAGCCGCTTTGGCCTCGGTGGCTCTGCGTATGAGCATCCGCAACATTATTCCCTGCGTGATTGAAGACATTCACGGCGGAATGTCCATGTGCAAGGTCAAGATGAAAGTCTGCGAGGGCCAGTACCTCCGCTCCAGCGTTACGCTCGAAAGCCGTCAGTTGCTCGACCTCAAAGAAGGCAAAAGTGTCTTAGCCCTCTTCAAAGCTTCGGCCGCTACCGTCTCTAAAGAAAAACCGGACGACAGCAGCCGCTGCTTCCTCTTCGGACAAGTCTCCCGGCTACCTCAAAAAGAGAAAGGCGGAGAAGTAACCTTAAGGCTGCCTAACGGCTTAAATGTGGTCGGCTTCATTCGCGGAAATCACGGCTTGCAAATCGGATCTGAAGCTTATATTCAGATTCCTGAACAAAGTGTTGTCATAGCCTTATTAGGCTGATAGCCTAATTTGGTGGAAAGAATAACCCCTTGAATTTCCTGGACAAAAAACAACAGGAAAGTGTTTTTCTAAAGGAAAACCCTTAGGAGTATTTACCTAATCATAAGGTAGGTAGAAAAGCATTTTTCGTTTTCTTAAGATAATATTATGAATGTGAGAGCGGCGCTTCACCGTCTCTACTTGATTCTTAAGTCCAATAACATGCTTTCTAATTTCACCCTGGAAAGCGAAAAAAGGGAGTACAAAATGTCTCAAACCGGAAAATGGGGTACTTTTTGGATCCTCGTGATAGGCATCGTCGTCGGCATTCTGTGTACGGCAGGTCTCGTCGGTGTTGTTCAGTGGGCCGGTACCGATAAATTCTGCACAGGCTGGTGCCACTCTATGGACGGCGTTACCTATGCATGGAAACAAGGCCAGCACGCCAGAACCCCGTCAGGTTACACAGCCGGATGCTCCGACTGCCACCTCTTAAATGAAACAAATCGTCCGTTAACACCTGTTGCTTATGTTGAACTCCTGTTCGCAAAAGCAAAAGCCGGTTCTATTTCCGGTTTCGGCGAACTCCGCGGCACACTCAACACACCGCAGATGTGGCTGGAAAAACGTCCTGAACTTTCTAAGGCTGTAAACGACTGGATGGTCTCTTACAATTTCCGCAACTGCCGCGGTTGCCACAACTTAGCCGATATGTACAACGCTAAGAACCCGATGGTTGCTAAGATGCACGCCGGCTTCATCGACAAACCGACAAACTGCATCATGTGCCATAAGACCGCCGGTCACAACTACAAGATGGCTGACGAAATCATTAAGGCTACAGGCAAATGGCCTGATCCGGCCAAAGCTTGGGAACAGGCTGACGCCGCTGCTAAGAAATAATTCTTAGAACAAACGGAGCTCGAAAGTGAGCTCCGTTTTTTGTGCCCATAAAAAACGCCGAGAATCGCGGCGTTTTGTTTTAGCTACCAAAAGACTTAGTCTTTCTTTGAACGATTGGCAAAGAAGTTAGCCTTCTGAATGTTTTCAGTAGCCAGCGTGAAGATCTGGTTGGTCAGGTCTTCAGCCAGGGCTTCGCATTCGGCCAGAAGCTCAAGGTTGGTCTTCTGCAGGAGAGCAGTGGCAGCTTTCTTGTCGGACTTGATGAGTTCGACGTACTGCTTTTCCATCTGTTCCTGCTTAGCCGTCATGGCGCGTTCCTGATCGCCGAAGGCTTTCTTCACGATCGGAGCATAAGTCGGATAGTCGGTCATGACGAGCGTCTGAAGTTTACGGAACTTCCAGTAAACAGAGGCACTGTCAGCCTGGCAAGTACCGATACCGTAGTGGCCCGGAACCTGTTCGAGGCCCTGATAGAAAGGCATGAAGCAGGAAAGATCAGCCATACCGAAAGCGATGTAGATCACATCACCGATAGCTCTCGGCAGCCAGGGACGAACCTGCATAACGTGTGCTTCGTAAGTACGGAAGACACTGACGGGACGCCAGGGTTCATTGCCGTTAAGGCCGTGAGAGTACGGATCGTGCTCGCTGGCGTCGAAGTGGTCACGCATCACGCGCTTGGCGTCTTCGAGGGAGAGTTTGCGTTCGGGCTTCATAAATACGCCGAATTCGCGGCCGTCTTCGACGGGCTGAATCACAGACGGATTGAAGAGCTTCTGGATCTGCCAAACGCGCGGATCGTTGTAAACACGGTCACGGCCGTCGTTGCGTGTGTAAGCAGCGGCGAAATCGAACGGACCTTTCTGCGGATCATAGAAGCCGTGTCTGATGGCAAAGTCGATCAGGTCGGGGCTGCCTTTGAACTCGGAAGCGTTCGGATCGTAAAGACGCAGACGGCCCTGATTGCCGGAACCGAAGTAAACGTCTTCCGGAATTCTCTGAGCCATCCACTGATGACCGGTTCCGGTTTCCAGATACCAGATTTCGTTGTCGTCAACAAATGCAACGCCGAAACCTTCGCCTGCGCCGTGTGTTTCAATTATCTTGCCTAAGAGCTCAACACCTTCTGCCGCGGTATGGCAGCGAGGAAGAATGATATCGATGATGTCGTCTTCAGTGATACCGGTTTCTTTGTTGTACGGATCGATGGCCAATGCGTCGTCACGGGCGAAAATGGACTCCGTGCCGGTCACGCCGAGGCCGGCTTCGTTAAAGCCGACGGCGCCGTGAAGTTTTGTCTGCCAGTTGGGAACCGAGGTGTAACGCATAGCGTGCACAGGCTGCGGATAGCTGAAATCGGTTGCGCCGTTGTGATCCTTGGTGCGATACATCGCGCCTTCAGGATAGTAGCAAGCAGGATGAATGATGAACAACTGAGCCTTGAGCGCAGAGCTATCGGCACTTCTTGCAACTAAGAAAGAACCGTCAACCGTAGCTTTGTCGCCGACGATAAAAGTAGTGCACATATGCAACTCCTTGGTTAAAAAGTGAACCCATTCTAATTGCTATCGCTCAGAGAGGCTTAAAAACAGTTTTTGCCGAGCGCAAAAATATGTGAAGAATTAAGACAATGCGTCAAACATCAGCGCCTTTTTCCTTGTAAAAATAGGTACCGCGCTAAAATGGTCGAATTCAAAAAAGCGAACATAAAGATGGCATCACAAAACGCATCAAATATTGTTTTTAGAAAAGACTACACGGCTCCCGATCATCAGATCGAGTCGATCGACCTTTCTTTCGATTTAATCCCTACCTGCACAGAAGTCACTTCCAAAATTATTGCTGTCCCGCAGGAAGACAGAAAAAGTGACGATCTGATTTTGGACGGAGACGACCTGACACTAGTCTCCATCAAGATCGCGGGCGAAGATTCCTTCCCCGGGCAATACGACATGCGTCCCGGAAAGCTCATTATTCACAACATTAAGGAACGCACGGAAATTGAAATCGTCACGAGAATCAATCCGCGCAACAACCTTGAGCTCTCCGGACTTTACATGAGTAAGAACAACTACATTACTCAGTGCGAGTCCGAAGGCTTCCGCCGCATTACCTACTTCCCCGATCGTCCCGACATTCTTGCCAAGTACAGAGTGGTCATTCGTGCGCCGAAAGACTACAAAGACCTTCTTTCCAATGGCAATCTTGTCGAACAGGGAGAACTGCTCGACGGACGCAACTATGCCATCTGGGAAGATCCGTTCCCGAAACCCTCTTACCTCTTTGCCTTGGTTGCCGGCAATTTCGTCGCTCAGGAGCAGAAAGTCACCTTGTCCGACGGCCGCGAAGCCTTGCTCCAAATTTGGACGGAACCGGCCAACAAAGGTAAAACAGAGTTTGCCATGCAAAGTCTGGTCAAAGCCATTAAGTGGGACGAAGAGCGTTTCGGTTTGGACCTGGACTTAGACCGCTTCATGATTGTGGCGACCGACGACTTCAACTTCGGCGCCATGGAAAACAAAGGCCTGAACATCTTTAACTCCAAATATGTTCTGGCTGATGAGAACGTCGCAACCGATCAGGACTTCGCCAATATTGAAGCCGTCATCGGACACGAATATTTCCATAACTGGACCGGCGATCGCGTCACCTGCCGAGATTGGTTCCAGCTGTCTCTGAAAGAAGGCCTTACCGTCTTCAGAGAGCAGGAATTCTCTGCCGATATGTTGGGCGACGAATCTTCCCGCGCGGTAAAACGTATCGATGACGTACGCGTACTGAGAAATTCTCAGTTCCCGGAAGACGCCGGCCCTATGGCTCATCCGATTCGTCCGGAGTCTTACCGCTCGATCAACAATTTCTACACCACTACGGTGTATGAAAAAGGCGCTGAAGTCGTCCGTATGTATCAGACACTGTTCGGCAAGGACGGCTTCCGCCGCGGCTTGCTTGAATACATCAATCGCTATGACGGCACCGCAGCAACTTGCGACGATTTCTTAAATGCCATGGCGGAATCGAATTATGAAGACTTGTCTCAGTTCGAACTCTGGTATTCACAGGCCGGTACTCCGCGCATCTCTGTCGAAACCAAATGGGACGAAATCGCCAAAACCTTTACTTTGACACTGCGTCAGAACAACCGAACCTTCCCGGGCAAACCGGCGCCGAAGCCGCTCATGATTCCCGTGAAGATCGGCATTCTGGACGACGCTGGAAACGATATTCCTCTGCAGCTTGAAGGTGAAGACTCCCCGGACGGCACGTCTCGTCTGCTGATTTTGGACGAGGCAGTCCAGAGCTGGACTTTCCGCAATGTCTCGACAAAACCACTGCTCTCCATCGGAAGAGGCTTCTCCGCTCCGGTCATCTTCAATACCGAATACACCCGCGAACAGTTGGCTTTCTTAGCCCGCCACGATTCCGATCTTTTCAACCGTGCCGATGCGTTTGAAAAGCTCACGCTCCAGATGGTCGATCAGTTCATCACGGACCTGAGCAGACGCGGAGCTCAGAACGCAATGCCGTCCGAGTCCTATCTTTTCGCCTTTGAGGACATCCTGAACGACGACTCTCTGTCTCCGGCTTACCGCGCCAAAGTTCTAGAAATGCCGAGCGAGAATTACATCGCCGAGAACCGTGTTCTGATCGAACCGGCGCTCATTCGCGAGGCCTGCGACTTGATCAAGCGCAGAATCGGTCAGCGCCTAAGAGGCTCTTTTGAAGACAAGATTAAAAACAACCAGACACCGGGTCTTTATCGACCGGATGCCGCGGACGCAGGTCGCCGTGCGCTTAAGCTGCTGTCCCTGAGCTACCTGGCTTATGCTCAGGATGCCAAGGCTATGCAGCAGGTTCGCAATCTCTATAAAAATGCAAACAACCTGACCGACCGATTAGGTGCCGTCAATATTGCCGTGCAGGCTTCCCTGCCGATCGGAGAAGAACTCTTGAGTAAGGCAGACGTTGAATGGAAGTCTGAACCGCTTCTGAACAACAAGTGGCTGGCGCTCAGCACTCAGCTCCGCACTCAGCGCGGCAAGCGTCCGACCGTGGATTTAATTCGTGCCCTGACTCAGCATCCGAAGTATCAGGATCACAACCCGAACAGCATTTACGCCCTGCTCGGCACATTCTTCCGTACAGGCGGTCCGGAATTCCATCGTCCTGACGGAATGGGTTATCAGCTTTGGGTTGACAGCGTTCTGTTCGTCGACAAATTCAACCCGCAAGTCGCAGCCCGCCTTGCTCGAGCTTTAGAAAACTGGCGCCGTTACGAGCCGACTTTGTCCAACCTCATGTACAAAGCGCTCAAATATGTCAGTGAAGAGAAGAATCTTTCTCCGAATGTTCGAGAAATTATTGAGCATGCCCTGACAGAACCCGTCTAGAATTTTTTAGAATGCAGAACACAAACGATCTTTCAAAAGGAGATTTATAAAGTGGCCATCAACCTTCAGCAGTTTTTAGCGAAACAGTTAAGCGACGGCGTCATCGATCAGCAGCTTTGCGATCTTCTCAACGCGGTTGCAGACTTGAGTAAAGAAATCAACGATAAGGTGACCCACGGAGCTCTTGCCGGCGTTCTCGGCTTTGCCGGAACAGACAACGTTCAAGGCGAACACCAGAAAAAACTTGACGTCATCACAAATGAAATCTTTGTGGAAGGCGTCGAGTGGACCGGTGCCTTAGCCGGCATGGCCAGTGAAGAAATGGACCACTGCCTGCCTACTCCGGCAGCTTACAAACGCGGCAAATATCTCATCATGTTCGACCCCTTAGACGGTTCGAGCAATATCGATATCAACGCGCCGATTGGAACGATCTTCTCCATTACTAAGGCTCCCGAAGGAAAGATCGCCGATGAGAGCTTCCTCACGCCGGGCCGCAAGCAGATTGCTGCCGGCTATGTGATGTACTCGCCGCAAACCATCCTAACCTTAACGGTCGGAAACGGCGTTTTCATGTTCACGCTAAACCTCGGCACGGGCGAATACATCCTAACGAAGGAAAATATCCGTATTCCTGTTCAGACACAGGAATTTGCGATCAATATGTCGAACATGAGACATTGGGAAGCTCCTGTTCAGAAGTACGTTCAGGAACTTTTAGCCGGCGATACCGGTCCTTTGGGCAAGAATTTCAACATGCGCTGGGTGGCTGCCATGGTTGCTGAAGTTCATCGAGTTCTCTGCCGCGGCGGCATATTCATGTATCCGCGCGACAACCGCGATCCGTCTAAACCCGGCAAACTCCGTTTGATGTATGAAGCCAACCCGATGTCTTTCCTTATCGAACAGGCCGGCGGCAAAGCCACAAACGGATATCAGAATATTCTTGACCTGCAGCCCGAGAAGCTGCATCAGAGAGTGGCCGTATTCTTAGGGAGTGCCGAAGAAGTGGAACGTGTCACTTCTTATCACGAGTAATACGTTCTCTTCAGAAACAGAAAGCGGGCAGAAGCCCGCTTTCTTGTTATTGTCAGCGACTATTGCTGATCAGGATTTTTATTAGCAATCAAAATCTTTGTAATTTTGTCGTCCATCGTATCCAGCGTACCGGAAATAGAAGTATTCAATTCTTTATTGGCGGCAGCAATCTGATCTTCCGCACCCTTGAAAGCTTCAAGGATCTTGTTCTGGCGTTCGGTTAAGCGCTGTTCGGTCTGACTAAGAATCTGTTTTTGTTCTTCCATCCAGACTTGCCATTTCTTTTCAAAGTCAGCCTTAACATCGGTCAGTCGGGAAGCTTCCTGATCCGTTGCAAGCTTGCGCTGTTCCTGGAGTTCTTTTGTCAGGCGGCGCATTGTGGCAAACGATCCGGTTTGCTGGACAAACAAGATGTAAATCACGATCACGAAAAGCAAGCTGAACCAGAAAAGAAGCATCAGCGTAATCGGCGCCTTAGCTGTAGTAATCAAAAGATTGACTTCTGCGGGGGCGTTTACAGCCGGCCAATTAATAAAGACAAAACCGGCTCCAACTAATAAGACCAATAAGAGGACGATATAGCGCATAAAGGGACCTTATAAATTTTTAGAGAGGATTATGTCAGTTTAATAGATATGCGCGCATATGCACAGAAGCTGTTACGTGCAACCTCTCAGATCTTCTCGTTTCTTTCAACTGCGATTTTCGCTAAAGATGCTGAGCAATAAAATAGGTTCGGAGGTTGGTTACTCATCATGGCTGCTGATGGAACCTCCTGCGCAGGATAGAAACCCAATGAGAAATCATAATCACTTTGATTTTTTAATGTACCTGACGCGAAATTAGGCTTGTCAGACTCACCATTTAAGATAGGACAGCCGGTCCCGAAGGAGTTTTTGTACTTGAAGATTTTGTCAGTAAGGATGACAAGTTATTTAAATTAAAGAAATCGTAACGCCCAAGGCAGGTTTGCAACTCTTTGTTGGATAAGGATTATCTTACGCCAGAGCCTTTAAAAGAATCTCGATCCATAATTCTTCGAATGGTTTTTTAAAGTCGAATTAGAAAGTGGAGCTTTTATTTAAATAAGTAAACACCCTTACCTGTTGACACACGGGAACATCAGAACTTCTCTTCCAAAAATCTCCTTAGGATTCATGGACTTCCTCCAGTGATCGGAGAAGTGAAAACACAGCTCATTTGGAGAAAGAATTTGCTCGTACCGAACATCCGAGCACTCATGGAGGTACTCCAATAGGCGCATAATGATGGGAATATTTAGGAGAGAATGAATGAAAACTGATCCGCGTTTCCCAAAACTTCATATCGTTGACCATCCGCTCGTGCAGCACAAGCTCAGCACCATGCGTGAAAAGAAGACCCCGTCTAATTCTTTCCGTCAACTGCTTCGCGAACTTACTTACCTGATCGGATATGAAGTGACACGCGATCTGCCGCTCGAAACTCGTACGATTGATACTCCGCTTTGCAAATGCAAAGGTAATTTCATCAAAGGTAAAAAGCTGGTAATCATTCCGATCCTGAGAGCTGGCTTAGGTATGTCAGAAGGACTACTGGACTTGATGCCGTCCGCCCGTGTGGGTCATATCGGCTTATACCGCGGCCCTGATCATAAACCGGTTGAATACCTTGTTAAGCTGCCTTCCAAACTCGAAGGCCGTCGCGTCATTCTGTGTGACCCGATGCTGGCTACCGGTAACTCTGCGGTCGCAGCTGTCGATACATTGCTTAAGCGCGGCGTAAAACCAAAAGACATTACTTTTGTCGCTCTGGTTTCCGCTCCGGAAGGTGTTGAAACATTCCAGAAAGCTCATCCCGAAATTGAACTCTACGTCGCCTCTTTAGACGAAAAGCTCGACAAGAACGCTTACATCCTTCCTGGTCTTGGCGATGCCGGAGATAGAGTTTTCGGCACCAAATAAGTGCATTCTTGAATAAAATTTAGGTGTAAACCCTCGTATTTTTATTAAAAATGAGGGTTTTGCTTTATCTTCTTCAGTCAAAGCTTGATTTTTAGAAGACAGGTCGTTCGTTCAAGCGCATTATTACGCTCAGTGTTAAACGCTAACTCATCCTATTTCTAAGGTTTATCATGGCTGATGATTTCAAAGACATCTCCCACCTCTACAAGGTGACACCTTCTGCCAAGACCATCATTGATGGCGAAGACTTGGTGGAAACAAAACAGAAATCCAAGGCTTATGCCTGGTGCGACGTTCTCCAGTCCGTTACCGGCTTGATCCTCGGTCTCTTCCTTTTCTGCCATATGGGCTTCACAAGCTCCATTCTTCTTGGCAAAGACACTTTTTGGTCTCTGGTTTCTTTGACCGGCGGCTACTTCATTGACGGTGTCGATCACCTCTGGATGCACTCCGTATTCGTCGGCGTGATCTTCGTCCTGGTTGTTATTCACGCGATTCTTGCTCTCCGCAAGTTCCCGAACAACTACAAAGCCTTCCGCATCATGCGCGGCCACTACAAACTGCTCCGTCACACTGACACAACAATGTGGTGGGTTCAGTTCATCACCGGTGTTATCCTCACCGCTCTGGTCTTCCCGCACATGCTCCCCATGCTGATGGATCCGGGCAGCATCGGACCTTACGGCAGCGGTCTCGAGGTTTATCACTCCTGGCTGTGGGTTGTCTTCCTGTTCCTCATCGTTACTGAACTTCACGGCATGATCGGTCTGTATCGTCTGTGCATGAAGTGGTGCGGTCCGTCGAACGCCACACGCAGCTTCCTCCGCAAGCTTACATATGTCCTCATCGTCGGTATGATCGCCATGGGTTCCTTCACGATCATGGGCTTCTACAACGCCGGTGAAGAAGCTGCCAAACTTGATCCCGAAGCTCACTACGTTCCGGGCTGGCTGCAGACTCCTCAGACTGCTCCTTACCCGAGCTGGTGGCCTGACCACCTCAAGAAGAACTAATCAGATTCTTCTGAGTACATAATTCAGACGGGCGCGTTAAGCGCCCGTTTTCTTTTGTCTGTTCAAAATCCTTCCTACGTCCTTCTGTGACGGGCTAAGAATTCACCATAATCACAAGCCCTGGATTGACCGATACTCTCAACCTACGTCCTGTTTGGTTACAGGGAACTGGTTCTTTTACCATCGATCTCCGCGGCGCATTTAGGTCCGGTTACAGGCAAAAATTTAGGCCCGGACTCTTTACGAGGCCGGACCTAAATAATTTCTATGTCTAAGTCTGATCAACCGTTCAGCTTCTTAGCCATTCCGACATACATGTCAAAGGCCTGTTTGAATGCGCCTTCGTCAATGTCGAAAGATCCCTGGTGATGGCCTGCAGCCCTGTCAGCGCCGCAAATGAAGAATGCAGCTTTACCGCCGTGAGCCTGGACACGCTTACCGAGAACGGAAATGTCTTCAGAACCGCCGAAGTTTCCGTCCGGACGAATGTTGTTGATCCCGGGAACGGTCTTAGCAACTTCGATCAGCATGTCGGAGAGTTCTTTGTCGTTGGTGAAATCAACGGCAGCGCCCATCTGAGAAATTTCATACGAAACGTCAAAGCCCTTAGCGATGCCTTCAACGATGTTCTTGACGTTCTCAACCATGTAGTCGTTGATGGAGCTGGTTTCACCGCGAACTTCCAGAGCCATATGAGCAGAGCTCGGAATAACGTTGCGGCCTTCACCGGCGCGCAGTGTACCGACGTTGATGCGAGTCATACCGCCGCCGTGACGAGGAATACCCATCATCTGAACAACCGCGTTGCAGGCTGCAGCAAGAGCGTTGCGGCCGGCATTCGGTTCTTTACCGGCGTGGGCAGGTTTGCCTTTGAATGTCACGTCAAACTTGGATGTGCAGAGCAAGCCGTAGGGAGCAGCAACGATTTCGCCGGAATCCGCCATGAAGGAAATATGGCTTCCGAGGAAGTAATCAGCATCGTCAACAATGCCGGAAGCAGCAATGGCGCTGGCGCCGCGAACGCCTTCTTCAGCAGGCTGGAAGACGATCTTGAACTTGCCTTTGAGTTCGTCTTTGCGCTCGGCAATCCAGTGAGCCAGAGTCAGACCGATAGAGATATGGGAGTCATGACCACAAGCGTGCATAAAGCCGGTGTGCTGGCTTCTGAAGCCTTCTTTGTTCGGCTTGTGTTCGGGATTGTCGGTTTCGTTTACGCAAACGCAGTCGATATCGAAACGGAATGCAGTTGTCGGGCCTTCTTTGCCTGTGTCGAGCAAAGCAACGCAGCCAGTGTAGCCTTCGGTTTCGTCAATGAAAGACTGAGAAACTCCGCGGGCCAAGGCGTTCTTAATGCCTTCCTGAACGAGTTTTTCGTTACGGCCGAATACCTGTTCGGGATTGATGATCTTTGTGCCGAGCAGGACTTCATAACCCCAGGAGCGCAGCTTGTTGACGATGTAGTTAGTGGTCCAGAATTCGGTCCAGCCTTCTTCCGGCCACTGATGAAGCTCACGTCTCTGTTCGACAAGCTGCTTGGTGTAATCAGTCATTTTTTCTCCTTTTGATTTGTCAGTTCGTTCTGTATAGAACAGATTGATTTTAAACTAGTCATCACAAAATGTGAATAGTTTTTACAAATAGAGAATTCCTATAAACATTAAGCTCTTCAATGTTTTACCCCATAAAAATCGAGTAGGGTTTCGCTGAGTTCCAGCGAACACCCTCTCACACCACCGCCCGTA